>JGI26060J43896_10000478_pt1 | contig 14652 bp, 13 predicted proteins | sample MarorgKNORR_S2LV_6_FD_43896 | JGI IMG/M metagenome (IMG submission 43896) | reverse complement strand
CTTATTGGTATTGCCTTTAACTTTCTAGCTAGTGATGAACGTTGTGCCCCGGGTATTGAATTCTCAAGTAAGAAAATATTACGCTTTGGTGTTGCATTATTAGGCTTTAGAGTTACCCTAGATCAGATTTTAGGACTTGGTACAAATACATTATTGCTCGTTCCAATTCTAGTTCTATCATCTATTGCTATTAGCTGGCTAATCGCAAAATTAATGGGGAGAAAATATCTTTTTGCACTTTTAACTGCTTGCGCTGTTTCAATTTGTGGTGCGGCTGCAGCTCTCGCTGTAGCTTCAGTTCTTCCAAACTGGAAAGAAAGGCATCGTGATACTTTATTTATTGTTGTCTGTGTTACAGCCTTGTCAACTTTCGCAATGATCACTTATCCAATTTTATTTACTGTAGCAGATTTTAATGATATTGAAATTGGTATTCTCATTGGATCAACCATTCATGATGTAGCACAAGTGGTTGGTGCTGGCTATGCGGTATCAAATGAAGCAGGGGATGTGGCTACTTTTATTAAATTACTGAGAATCTCAATGCTACCAATTATTGTTATTCTAATAGCAGTTCTATTAAAGGGCGATGATGAATCAAGGACAATTAGTTCTAAAGCCTTCCCATGGTTTGCGCTTGGTTTTGCGTTGTGCCTTGTGGTTAATTCAAGTGGTTATATCCCCCTTTTAATTACAGGTTTTCTTGCTAATGTATCTCAATGGTTTTTAGTTTTTGCAATAGCTGGATTGGGTGTCTCTACTTCACTTAAATCGATGATGGAGTTGGGTGGAAGATCAATTCTACTAATGGTATTGCAAACTATTGCTCTACTGGGGATTGCAGTGCTTGCTGTTTCTACTGAGTTCATATAATTAAGGTAATAGAGTAATGAATGTTAATGCACTAATAGAAATGGCCTGGAGTGATGAAGCAACTTTCTCAGATATTGAAAGAGAGTTTGGCATTAAAGAGCCTGAAGTTAAACGCATAATGCAAAAAAATCTGAAACCAGGCTCTTATAGGCTTTGGCGAAAAAGAGTGCGCTGGATTAAAGAAAAGCAAAAGAAATCTAGAGACTAATTAGCGCATTCCTCTGTGCTTTTTAATGAGCTCATAAGCACTAATAATTTCTTGAGTTTTTTCATTAGCTACCTTGATCATTTCTTCTGGTAAGCCTTTAGCAACTAATTTGTCAGGATGATGCTGGGCTAATAGTCTTCGATAGGCTCTTTTGAGTTCTTTATCTGTAAGGTCTTTATCAATACCAAGAATTCCATAGGCATCATCAATATTTAGTTTGTTAGCACCTCCTCGAGCCGCTGAAAACTGCTGAATAAGGTTTTCAAGCTCATGAATAGGAAAGCGAAGCTTTTGAGCGATGTATTTTAAAGCTTCATGCTCTTTATTATCAAAAACACCGTCTGCATATGAGGCTTGAATTTGAATCTCTAAGAACATACGAATTAAATGAGTTCGCCTATGACTTTCAGCTCGGAATTGATCTAAAACTTCATCTAAGTTGAAACTATTATCTTTGCCTTGATTAAAGAGCTCTTTTGCAACTTTTTGCATTTCCTCTGATAGTTGCATCTGCTCCATAACTTGCTGAGCCATGATGATTTCAGATTTTGATACCTTGCCATCAACTTTAGCAATATATCCCATGACTGAAAACACACTACTAAAGAACGCTGCTTGAACACGTTGCTGATTGCCTGGCCCATAATTTCCAGAAGAGCCACCAAAACTAGAACTCCTTCTAGAGATATTTCCAGCAAACGCAACACCAAGCATGGCTCCTAGAGGTCCACCAATCATGTAACCCAATGTGCCACCTAAAACTGTTTTCCACCAACTCATAATTATTACTCTATTTTTTAATTAGTTAAGATATTTATGTATCATAAATCAGGTGCCAATATTAACCATGACATGTCTTATATTTGTATAGTCTTCTAAAGAGTATATAGATAAATCTTTTCCATAACCTGATGACTTTACTCCCCCATGAGGCATTTCAGAAGCTAACATAAAGTGTGTATTGACCCAGGTACAGCCATATTGAAGTCTAGATGCAGTTGACATACCTTTTGTAATATCTTTAGTCCAAACTGAGGATGCTAAACCGTAGGAGGAATCATTAGCCCATCCAATGGCATCTTCAACATCTGTGAATGGTGTCACTGATACTACGGGTCCAAAGACTTCTTTTTGAACAATTTCATCGTTATGTTTGGCGCCAGCAACTACTGTAGGAAGGTAGAAATTACCCAATCCTTCTTTAGCATGACCACCTGTTGTAATTTCTATATTATCAATCGATTTAGCTTTTTCAATAAACCCAGAAACTCTTTCTAGATGCTCCGCAGTAATTAAAGGAGGAATATCATTTTTACTATCATCATCATTACCATAACCAATAGTATTAACTGCTTGAGTTAATTGAGAGACGACCTTATCATATATTTTTTTATCAACAAACATTCTGCAGGCAGCGGTACAGTCCTGTCCAGCATTGTAATACCCAAAGTCTCTTATGCCTTCAATAAGTAAATCAATATCAGCATCTTCAAAGACTATTACAGGGGCCTTACCACCTAACTCTAAATGTGTCTTTTTAATAGTTTTACTTGCAGCTTCAAGGATCTTTTTGCCAGTACTAACATCACCAGTAAGTGAGATCATTTTTACATCTGGATGATGGATGAGTGCTGATCCTACAGTTTCTCCAATGCCATAGATAACGTTAACGACACCTTTTGGAAAAACTTCTGCCAAGATATTTACTATGAAGAGTGTTGTAAGAGGAGTTTGTTCAGAAGGTTTAAGAACAATAGTATTGCCAGTAGCTAGTGCTGGNGCTAATTTCCAAGCTGCCATCATTAGAGGATAATTCCATGGAGCGATTGAACCAATAACTCCAATTGGGTCTCTTCGAATCATACTGGTAAAGCCTTCTAGATACTCGCCTGCTGCTGAACCCTGCATTGTTCTGCAAGCAGCTGCGTTAAATCTAAAGACATCAGCTACACCAGGAATCTCATCATTTAGAACAAGATGATAAGGCTTTCCACAGTTTAATGATTCTATTCTTGCAATCTCCTCAGCATTTTGTTCAATCAAGTCGGCAACTTTAAGAAGCATAGCAGACCTATCAGCAGGAGTAGTTCGAGACCATGAGGTAAAAGCAGACTTTGCTGATTGAACTGCTTGATTGACCTGCTCAGTTGATGACTGGGGTATTTCAGTTATTATTTCTGAATTGAATGGGTTAATTATTTTCTCACTTGGCCCATCACCTAAAACCAGCTCATTATTAATTAATTGTTTTATTTGCATAATTACTCCTTGTGAAATTAGTTATTTTGTTGACCCCTCAGATTCTGATGTTTTACTAGCCATATAGCTTGCAAAAACAATAGGAATAAAGGTTATAAACATTATAAAAACAGCTACTACATTGGTTATTGGTCTTTGTCTTGGTCTTATCAATTCTGAAAACATCCATATCGGAAGTGTTGTTTGTTGTCCAGCGGTAAAGGTCGTTACAATGACCTCATCAAAAGACAAGGCAAATGCTAGCATCCCGCCTGCTAGAATTGCTGTACCCATATTTGGAAGAATAACATAAAAAAAAGTTTGTAGGTTGTTAGCACCAAGGTCCATTGATGCCTGTATTAAGTTTGGTGAGGTCCGCCTGAGTCTTGCAACAACGTTGTTGTATACNACAACCATNCAGAACGTGGCGTGGCCNATAATAATAGTCCAGGTACTAAAGGGTATTCCCATGACCCCAAATGTACTTCTTAGAGATATACCTGTTATTATCCCAGGAAGCGCAATGGGAAGGATAATCAAGATAGTTATAGAGCTTTTACCAAAGAAAGATGTCTTGTAGAGTGCTCCCGCAGCCAATGTTCCTAATATAATTGCAAAAAATGTAGCAGTAATTGCAACCTGCATTGACAAAGATACCGCATNCCATATATCCTGTCTGTGCAAGACTACCTCAAACCATTTGAGAGTGTAACCTGGGGGTGGAAATTGATAGGACTTATCCTCGGTAGTGAATGCGTATAGAATAATTAGTAATAATGGAATATGCAGAAATAAAAGTCCAGCAATAGCTCCAAATCTCAACCCAAGGCCTGCCTGATTAAGTTTGTTAATTGATCCTTTTTTAAAGAGCATCAAATGCCCCCATTTTTTTTGCAAAGTATATATAAATTACCATAACTACTATAGGNACAAGTGAGAAGGCTGCAGCTAGAGGTATGTTTCCAGCTGTACCCTGGTGGGTNTANACTGCCTGCCCAATAAAAAATTTCGAAGTTCCAATAATGTACGGAATGATGTAGTCACCCAGTGTAAGAGAGAAAGTAAAAATTGAACCGGCAATTATTCCTGGTAATGCTAAAGGTAAAATCACCTTATAGAAAGTTTGCCTCTTATTGGCACCTAAATCATGCGAAGCATTAATCAAAGAATTTGGAACTCTCTCTAGAGATGCCTGAATAGGCAAAATCATAAAAGGTAGCCAAATATAGGTAAAAACTAAAAACATTCCAATATACGAAATTGATAATGATGGCCCGCCAATTATTGGTGTAGAAAGAATAGTATCTAAGAGCCATTCGAGATTTAACTTTTCAAAGAACCAATTGATTATTCCCTCTTTGGCCAAAATAAGTTTCCAAGAATAGACTCTCACAAGGTAGCTTGACCATAGGGGGAGCATGATAGCAATGAAAAGAAATATTTTCACTTTAGGCGATGTAAATTTTGCCATATAGTATGCAATTGGAAAGCCAATTATTGCTGAACCAATTGTGACACATGCAGCTAAACCAACAGTTCTTATAAGAATATCTATATTTGCAGGAGAGCTAAAAAGCTCAATAAGAGTTTTAAAGCTAAACTCATAAACTATCTTTCCAGTAAAGCCATCTAAATGAAAAAATGAATGTCCTAAAAAAATTAAGAGTGAGCCAAGATAAACAACTCCTAACCAAAGNAGAGGAACAATAAGAAAAGACAAAAAAATAAAATTTTTATTGCGGTAAGTAAAATTAGAGAAAGAGTCTAAAAGTTTATTCATTTAAAGTTGTAATATCAGTTCTTTTCCAAGCAATCGTATGTTTTGTATTAATATCATATTTTTGATTAATATTGCCCTCTAATGACTTAAATACGCTGAGTTTAGAGTTTTTATCAATTGAATAAGTTATCTTCAGATGAGAGCCTTGAAACTGGCAGTCAGATACACTCCCATTAGTAATAAAGTATTGCTTCTTATCTAATGCAGCAAGATCTTTTTCATTTTCCATAATAACGATATTTTCAGGCCTTACAGAGAAAGCTCTATCAACATTAAAGAGCTTCATTGCTGCATCTTTATTAAATATTGAAGTAGTGCCAATAAACTCTGCAACAAATGAATTTATTGGTTTGCTATATATATTGGCAGGCGTGTCAATTTGCTCAATTTTTCCATCATTAAAAACAGCAATTCTGTCACTCATGCTAAGTGCTTCTTGTTGGTCATGAGTTACATATATAAAGGTTATTTTGAATTGCCTTTGAATATTTTTTAATTCAATCTGCATTTTTTCTCTGAGCTTAAGATCCAAGGCTCCAAGCGGTTCATCAAGTAATAGAATTTTAGGCTTATTAACTAGAGACCGAGCTAGAGCAACTCTTTGCCTTTGACCACCTGAAAGTTCACTTGGCTTTCGCAAATCGTAGCCTGTAAGATTAACAACCTCAAGAATTTCATCTATATTACGATCCATAGAAGAGGNATCCATCTTTTGAACTTTTAGACTATAACCAACATTTTGACGAACATTCATATGCGGAAAGAGAGCATAGTCTTGAAATACTGTATTAACTGCTCTTTTGAATGGTGGAATATTTGTAACATCTTTCTCAAAAATAGTGACATTACCAATATCTGGTGCTTCAAATCCAGCTATAACTTTAAGGCAAGTAGTTTTTCCAGAGCCAGATGGACCTAATAAGGAAAAGAATTCACCATCGCTAACAGTTAAGTCTATATTATCAAGCGCCTTAATAAGGCCGTAAGATTTATTTATGTTCTTTAAAGTTAAAGCTTTCAACATAGTACATTTAAAAAAAAAGGGGAGTGACCCCCTTTTTTTATTATTAAGTTATATATTTATTATCTACCGCCGAGCACTGCAATATAGTCAGTAACCCATCTGTAGTATGGTACACAACTCTCCTGAGTTTTGCACGAAGCAACGGGAGTTTTCCAAAACATAATTTTATCAAAATTGTCTATACCGTTTATCTTACATCCTTCAGGTCCAAGTAAATCAGAACCAACACATTTTGCAGGTACCACTGGAACTGCTCCAAACCATGCCGCTAAATCACTCTGAAGATTAGAACTCAACTGATGCTCCATCCATAGATAGGCACAATTAAGGTTTTTAGCTTCAGCATGAACCATTGTTGTATCTGCCCAACCTGTCGCACCTTCTTTAGGAATTACGCTGGCAATTGGAACATTTGGCTTTAAAAGGTTTACCTGGAATGGCCAAGAACCTGATGCAACAAAGCCTTCATTAGTGAAGTCATCCATTTGCATGAAAGCATCATGCCAATACCTACCAACTAACTCTCTTTGTTGGCGTAATAAGTTAAGTGAGGCTTGATATTGATCTTCAGTTAACTCATAAGGATCTTTAATACCAAGTTCTGGGTTGTGATACATTAAATACATTGCGGCATCTGCTATATGAATAGGTCCGTCAAAAGCCTGAACTCTATTTTTATTACTCTTACCATCTGCAAGCATTTGCTCTTCCCAGACAACATTCCAGCTATCTGGAACTTCATCTCCAAAAGCATCGGTGTTGTACATTAATACATTCGAGCCCCAAGCATAAGGCGTTCCATAATGTTTACCATCAACGGTATGCCAAACTGCATCTTGAAGTCTCTTGTCTATTGTATTCCAACTTGGAATAAGGTCTGTATTAATCTCTTGCACTGTTTCACCTGCTATCATTCTAAGACTAGCATCTCCAGAAGCTGTAACAATATCAAATCCACCTTGATTCATTAGAGCAACCATTTCATCAGAGGTGCCAGCTGTTTTAACATTTACACTACATCCTGTTGATTGTTCGTATGTTGTTACCCAGTCAAAGGCTTCACTAGTTTCTCCTCTCTCAATGTATCCAGCCCATGCAACAATATTAAGTTCGCCTTCAGGTGAACCTAGCTCAGTTATGGGTGCAGCACTTATAGAACTTGACCCTACTGCCAAGATTGCTCCCATCATTAAGTTAAAAATTTTCATAGTTTCTCCTATATTTTTTTACATTAATCATAGCTGAAATTACAGTTATGAAATATCGAATATACACTAATAAATAAAGCCGTTTATAGACTTATGCATAAAGAAAAAAGGTTTATGTTTCAAAATGAAACATAGTTAAGATTTAAATTTTAATACGAAGTTTACTTTAAAAAACCTTAAGTGGATTTCTAGAGTTTTTAGGAGTTTTAGTACATAAGCAATTTTAAGACTTTTTATTCTGGCATTTAAATCCTTCTAAAGTACCTATTTTGTTATTAAAAAGATTAGTCATTGATCTTACCTTCAATATTGCCATCTTTAAGAACATATTCTTTTGTTTTTATGCCATTTTCATAGAAAATAGATTTACCATTAAGGAGTGCATTTTTATAGTCTTGCTCAGATTCAATTTGGCCTTCCTCATTCCAGGCTCTTAGAGTTCCTTCAAGTTTATTATCTTTATAAAAGCCCTCTGATGCCTTAAGTCCATTTTCATACCAATAAGTTAATGTTCCTTCAAGCATATTATCTTCGTAAGAACCTTCGGATGCCTGCTGACCATTAGCATACCAGTATATCTCTCTTCCATGCTTCATACCATCTTTATAGTTAGATCCATCCTCATACCGTTATCTAAATATTCAGTATGCAATCCACTTTTATTATCATCTTTTGACATAACTTACCCCAGAGTTGTTAAGTTTGATCTTTATGTAATTCTACCAACGCATTTAAACCAATTGCAATTGTGTTATCAATTGCTTTGTCATAGTCTATAACCGCAGCACTTGTTGTTGGCCCACTAATGACCGTACAAATTGTGCCAGCACGGTAACCCATTTGGGCACATAAGTGAAAAAATAGACTGGATTCCATCTCCATATTAAGAACCTTTAAGCCATCAATATCAATCTTTGAAAGGCTACCCTTTATATCTGGAAATGTATTTTTTAGGCCCTCAATATGACGCGAAGATGGACCGTAAAACCCGGGTGAGGAAGAGGTGATACCTACCTTGTATTCAACGCCAAGTTTTGAAGCTTGGTTTGTCAATGCCTTGGTTACTTCCATTGAAGCTTTAGATGCGTAGGGAATTAGCTTCCCTTTGAATCTTGATTGACTAGGAATAGCCTCATTCAATATTTTATTAGCAGACTGCTCAATTCTTTCAACTGTGGAATCTTCTGCAGGCTCATCAAAATAGATACCCGTATTATCAAGGCCAAGAGCGTATGACCCTATTGCCTGTGAGCCAGGATTGATATCTGACTGAACACCACCAGAAGTTCCAAGTCTAATAAAAGTCATAGGATTGCATTTGATATTTCTTGTCTTACTTTCAAAGTCAAATTCATGCTCAATGAAAGCTTCTACCAGTGCGATTTCAACATTATCTGTGCCAATACCTGTGCCAATTACGGAAACTGGAATGTCCTTGTAAGTGCCGGTAAACGTTAAATACTCTCTATTTGAAATTTCATGCTGAATCGAATCAAACTCTTTAGAGACTCTTATTGCACGTGCTGGATCACCAACAATAAAGACATTGTCTGCAAGCTGACCTTTTTTTAAACCAAGATGATAGAGCCGCTGATTAATAATGACGATTTCAGATTTTTTCATTATGAACTTTATTGTATTTAAAACGTAATTAATATGCTGTATATTTTAGTCTGAGTTAAATTTAAATTTATGCTTTAAGTGTAAAGTATCATAGCGTTTTCTTGTTTTTGTTTATTAGGTGTCTTTATGAACTCTTTTTTAAATTTTCTTGTACGTCAAAAAAAACTCGCTCTACTATTTACATTGTCAATTGTTGTGTTGGGCTTTATGACCCTGCAAAAAATTCAGCGTGATACTTACCCAGTTATTGAATTTGATCGACTTTCGATTAATACTTCTTATCCAAGCGCTTCACCAAGGGGTGTTGAGAAAAATATTACTAATGTCATTGAGAATAAGATTAAGGGAATTTATGGAATCAAAGAACTAACTTCTACATCATCTGAGGGTTCGTCTCGTATCAATATTGAAATTGAAGAAGGTGTTGATGATATTCAAGAGGTGAAGAATAGTATTTCTGAAGCAGTTAACGAAATAGAAGATTTACCTGAAGATGCTAATGACCCACTGGTAGTTGATAGGACGAGTTCTGAGTGGCCCATCCTGACAATAGTTATTGGAGGCGATGAAATCAGTATTGAAACTGCCAAAGCTATTGCTAATAATATTGAGAAAAATCTATCTTTGATTGATGGTGTTGCAGGCGTAAACATGAGTGGAGATTCAGAGAGAGAGGTGCAAATAAGAATTAATCCAGAAAAGCTACTACAATACCAACTCTCTTTTGACCAAGTAAGAAGTGTCATCGCGGATCAAAATATTCGTTCTGCTATTGGCGATAATAATCAAGGCAGGAGTCAAAAAAATATAGTTATTATCTCTGAATATGAAACTATGGAGTCTTTGGAGAATGTTGTTGTAAAGTCAAGCTTTGATGGGCCAACAATTCTATTAAAAGACATTGCTTCGATAGATGAGGGTGAGATTGGCTTCAACACTATCACCCGCATTAATGGGACTAAGGGCTATATTCTTAAGGTCACAAAAACAGAAAAAGCAGACGTAATTAGAACGATCGAAAAAGTTAGAGAGTCTTTAGATGTCCTTAAAGATTCATACCCTTCAGAACTTAATCTAATTGTTACTGATGACAGATCAAAGCCAGTATCCAATCGACTCGGTATCGTGATGAATAATGCCCTAGTAGGGCTAGTCCTAATAATGGTAGTTTTGGGGTTGTTTTTATCATTAAAAACTGCATTTTGGGTTGCTGTAAGTATTCCTGTGACACTCTTAGGGACAGTGGCTTTTTTGGGATTCATAGGTGAAACTATTAATTTAATTTCAACGATAGGAATGGTGCTAGTTTTAGGACTTGTTGTTGATGATAGCATCATCATAGCTGAGAGTATTCACCACTATAAAGAGAAGGGGGGTGATGTCTATCAAAATATTGTTGATGGCTTCAAAAGAGTCATCATGCCTGTTATTACAACTATTTTAACTACTGTCCTTGCAATATCAACCGTTCTATTAGTGAGTGGTACAACTGGTAAATTTATATACATACTCCCTATTACTGTTATCTGTGCATTAGCTTTCTCATTTCTTGAGGTGAGCGTTGCTTTACCAGCCCACATGTCTGGTAGTAAAGTTAATAAACCAAAAACATGGTTTAAGTCAGTCGAGAGATGGTTTGAAAAAGTATTAGTAGTAATTCTTAGGTGGCGCTTTATAGTTCTTAGCCTGTTTATTGCACTTTTGGCTTTTAGTGCTTATATCGGATTTAAAGAGATTAGTTATATCCAGTGGCCATCAAGTGGCACAAATTCAATAAATATAAGAGTACAAGCCCCTCTTGGAACGCCGGTTGAGACAACAGAGCAGTCCATTATTGAAATTGATAAGATTATTATCGATAAGGTGGGCTCAAACCTAGACTTTTTTACAAGCACAATTGGATCAAGAGGATCTAATCGAGCATCAATTGCTATAACCTTGATTCCAGCTAATGATCGTGCAATTACTGCCAAAGAAATTATTGAGATTCTAAAGGCAGAAACGAAAGCTATTGAGGGTGTTTCAAGGATTAATTTTAGGACAAATAGGGGTGGTCCACGTGGAGCACTTGATATCGAGCTAAGTTTAATTGGAAGTAATGATGTGCAGCGCCAAGCAGCAGTTGATGAACTTGAAAAAATTCTTAATAGCTATGATGGTGTAAGTGACATTGATCGTGACGACGATTTAAGTAAAAATCGTATAGAAGTTCTATTAGATTACGAGTCAATGGCAAGATTAGGAATTCAATACCAGCAGGTATACAGCCACTTAAGAACCATTTACTCTGGGATGGATGTCTCTGATGTTGATTTTAATAATACTAGCCTAAACGTAAAGATGTATCTTGGTGATAGTAATTATTCTGATGACTATATTACCAAAACCTCTATCCGAAATAACCAAGGAAGAATGATTCCAATGGCTCAATTTGCAAGTGTTGCGGAAACTCCAGGAGATCCAAATTTCAAGCATTTAAATGGTGAGCGTGTTGTTAAGGTAAGTGCGGCGGTTGAAGATGCAATAACTACTGCTCAATCTGTATCAAAAAGAGCACTTGATGATCTTGATTTAATTAATAATTTTCCTGAAGTTCGTGCCATAGAGGGTGGAAGCTCTTTAGAAGCAAAAGAAGCTTTGAGTGACTTCTCTTTGGCGCTCGGTTTTGCCGTCTTTGGAATATACATGTTAATAGCACTTCTTTTTAATTCATACTCGCAACCAATATTNGTGATTCTTAGTATTCCTTTTGCTTTGATTGGNGTTGTNTGGGCCTTCTTCTTTCACTCTGAAACATTTAGNTTCTTTGTTTTATTGGGAGTCTTNGCCCTGGTGGGAGTTGTGGTAAATGACTCATTAGTCATGATAAGTCACCTTAATTTCATTAAGAAAAGTCAGGATAAGANTAGTACTTCTATCCAGTGGATTGCAGCGGGTGCTAAGGATAGGCTAAGAGCAGTAGTATTAACGACTCTTACAACGCTTGCAGGAGTTCTGCCACTTATATATGGTTTTGGGGGTAAGGACGCATTCTTACAACCAATGGTAATGGCATTGGGATATGGTTTGCTGTTTGGTACTTTTGTAACTTTAATACTTCTTCCATGCCTCTATTCAATGAACTTAGATATATCTAACTGGTTAATTAAGATAAAAAATAAAATTTTAAAAACTGAAGCTTAATTCAAATTAAGATATCAATAAAACTTGTAATTAATGAAACAAGAGAAGGACTGTAAAACCTGTGGAAAGCCCTTCACTTGGAGAAAGAAGTGGAGGAAAGACTGGGACAATGTTCTTTATTGTAGTGAAAGATGTCGTCGAAATAAACAAAAGGAACAAGGAGATAGATAATGAAAGTATTAGAGGTTTTAGATGCAGAATTAGTGTTGGTTGATTTAGAGGTTAACTTAGGAAAAAATAAACAAAATGCACCTACACTTTGTGCAAGATACAAAGGAAAAATTATTCCACTAAATACTGCAGATGGGCGGCCAATTCTAATGAAAGAAGAAAATGCCATAGAGCCTATTTCTTAACTATATTTTTTGAGTTATAATTTCTGACTTAATTACTTAGGCAAATCATAAAATGGACTTTAGTCTTCAATTATCAGCCTATTATCCCGATAAATCATATGGTGGAGACCACCTATATGGGGATATGCTCGAGCAGGCAGTTTTAGCAGATCAACTTAAGTATGATGCAGTTTCTGTGACTGAGCATCACTTCATGAATATTTTGTTAATGCCAGCGCCTTTACAGTTTGCAGTGAAGATTGCAGCTCATACCGATCACGTTAAGATTATTACCTCGATTACTGTTCTTCCAATCCATGATATGAGGACTTATGCTGGTGAGGTTGTTGTAGCAGATATTTTTACTGAGGGACGTCTCATGCTAGGGGTTGGGCGTGGAGCTTTTGAGTATGAAATTGAACGCTTAGGCTTGCCAATGTCAGAAACACAGGAAAAATTCAATGAATCCTTAGATGTCTTACAAGCACTACTGAGCCAAGAAGAGGTCTCCTGGGATGGTAAATATTACAAATTCGATCCAATAACCATTATGCCGCGTCCAGTTCGTCAAACAAACTTGATGATGGCAGTCATGAATCCTGAGGGAATTTACCATTGTACGAAACGTGGTTTTCATATTTTGACAACACCACTAGCCGGAAATCATCAACTATTGGTGGATCAGGTGGATAGCTTTAATAATGCAAAATCTGAAATGGGTCAAAAGGGTAAGGATTTATCCTTGTCATTGTCTCGAGTAGCTTTTGTCTCTGACAATCCAAAAGATCGCTGGAAGAAAGTTGAACAGGCGCACGATTATTACAGTCGCTTTGATAATGTCTATACAGGTCCTGGTATAGTTGAGAATGGTATGATTAAATCACTGCCTCGGACACAGACGATTGAAGAGCTTGATCAGAGCCTATTAATATGCACACCTCAGCAAATGATTGATGAACTGGGCGTCTACTCCAATTTAGGAATAGATCGAGTTATTTTGAATATGAATTTTGGTGCTGAGCAATCTGAAACTCTTGATAATATTCAGCGTTTTGCTGAAGAAGTGATGCCCCATTTTCATAATGTATAGCTTGATTTTTAAATGTCAATCTAATAGTAATGGCTAGCGTAAATTGTAATTACTCAGTAACTGGCACTGGACCATGCATTATCTTTGTTCATGGGATTGGTGCCCGCAAATCAACATGGAATTCAGTTATTAAACATTTAGAAAGTGACTTCACTTGTGTCAGTTACGACCTAAGAGGTCACGGTGATTCTCCAACTGGAGAGTTTCCATATAGCTTAGAAGATTTAGTTAACGATGTTGAGGTAATCAGGCGTCAGCTTAATATCAAAAAAATGCATATTGTTGGTCATTCATTAGGCGGCATGATTGGGCCTTTATATGCTTTGAACTATCCTAAACAAACTCTCTCAGTATCACTTTTAAGTACCGCAGCATTTAGAACTGAAGATGATAAAAGTAAAGTCAATGCAGTTCTTAAGAGTATGCATGAAAAGGGTATTGAGCGAATCCTTGGCACTCTGACCGATAGGTGGTTTACTGATGGCTTTATCGAACAAAACTCTATTGCTGTTGAGTCACGTTTGCAACAAGTACTCGATACTAATCCAGAGGTCTTTTTAGAGGTCTTTCGTATCTATGCGGAAACAGAAATGTCACCATGGTTAAACCTTGTAATCAACCTTGTCTTGTTCTTACTGGAGAGAATGATGGGGGTTGCAGTCCCAGACTTAACAAACTTATTGCAGAAGAATTACCAAATTCTGAATTATGCATTCTAAAAGATTATAAGCACTCACTCCTAATTGAAGCTCCAGATCAAGTGGCACAACAAGTCTATAAATTCCTTCTATCTAAAAATCCAATTTAATCAATTACTTATAAGATCTTAGTAATAAAACAGGGTTATAATTGAACCGTAATATTCGGATTTTTATTATTAAAAATAATTATAAGGGAGAAGAATTTTGAATCAAATTTATCAATTGCAGCCATTAAGTTTGCAAAAAATAATCTCAGGAATACTTCTGAGTTTTTTAGTTTCATTAGGCATGTATAGTCAGCCATCAATGGCTGCAGGGCACAAGATACTTAATCTTACAATCCTCCATACTAATGACTTTCATGCTCGTTTTAGACCGATCAGTAAGTA
>JGI26060J43896_10000473_pt1 | contig 14702 bp, 14 predicted proteins | sample MarorgKNORR_S2LV_6_FD_43896 | JGI IMG/M metagenome (IMG submission 43896) | reverse complement strand
ACTTAAAGACATTAAAAGGGGTCAAGCCTCGCTTTATATTTTTCAATCTTTTTTTCTGACACATTGCAATCGCAGTGACACATATTAAATTTGATATTCCAAGGTTTCTCTGACTATAGAATGTCTATTTACAGCTGAGTATTAAAGTTGACGTGCTGTAATTTATTGCGTTAACTATAGGTCGCAATCATGATACTTCTGGAACCATAGGGTCAGCTCTAATACTATTCGACCAATCCAAGTTATTTCTATTACACGATTCAAATTTATTGTGTTTAGTAATGAGAAGTTTAGAAACATACAATAACCGCTAACAAAAATAGAGAGTAAGAAAATATGGCCAGACCTCTCCGCATAGAATACCCAGATGCCGTGTATCACGTATCTAACTTCGGCTTAGATTCACAACGCGCTTTTCCATCTACTAAATATTTCGAGGCATTTCTTGCTGTGCTAGGTGAAACCTGTGCTCGCTTGAACGTAGAAGTGCATGCTTATTGCTTGCTAAGAGATCAATATCATTTGGTCGTTAAAACACCTGAAGCTAACCTCAGCAGATTCATGCGGCAGGTTGATGGCCTATATACTCAACAATATCAACGAATCAAGCGAAGCGATGGCTCCCTCTTCCGTGGCCGCTATAAGGCAGTATTAATTCAAGCTGACAAGTACCTTCTGCCTCTGTCCAGATTTATACACTCCAAAGTTAAAGCTTCGGAGGTCAATAGTTATCCCTGGACTAGTTACACATTTTTCACTCGTAAAGCCAAGCCTCCCGTATGGTTTAATCGTGACGAAACTCTCAAAAAGCTAAAATCTATCGCTGCAAAGCGTCCTGCTGCTTATAAAAAATTTGCCCGCCAAAGTGTCGATGAAGAGATTGCTCATTTCTATGGAAAGAAAAACCTTTCTTCCATTATGGGAGACGAGAAATTTCGTAAAGCTGCAAAAAAGAAACGCTCTGCTACTTCCACGAGACGTGCTTCCAAGGGAGCAAATTCGAGGTGGCGCCCTTCGTGCAAACAAATTATTACTGCTGTAGCAAAACAATTTAAGGTATCGGAAGGCAGCATCTACAAAGCGGCTCGTGGTCCAGGTTCGAAAAATGTGCCCCGCTGGGTTGCAATGTATTTGTGTCAAGAATTATCTGCCGTGACTCTGCAGTCCATAGCGAAATTATTCAAACTAAAACGCTACGGCACGGTCTCCACAACAGTAGGTAAATTGAAGAAAGAATTTAAAGAGAATCCAAAGGCGCTTGCAGTTGCTGAGAAATTGGTGAAACAACTCAGCAAAGCAAAATAGAATTGGTATAGAAAACTGCGAATTTTTTGGTAATTGTATTTTCGATAAAGTTTTCAGCTAAAAGAAAGCCGGCATACCTTAATAGATACGCCGGCTTTCGTGTTTCTTACTGATAGATTTACTTAATTTTTGATTCTTTGTAAATCACATGCTTTCGAACAACGGGGTCAAATTTCTTGATCTCCATTTTGTCAGGCATAGTTCGCTTATTTTTATCAGTAGTGTAGTAATGACCTGTCTTAGCGCTTGATACTAATTTTATCTTATCTCTCATAATCCATACCTACTTAATCTAGCTAATTCTGTGCCGGCTTAAACTCTAGCGCCGTTATTGCGGATATCAGCCAATACCGCATCAATGCCAAGTTTATCGATGATTCGCATTCCTTTAGTTGAAATACGGAGTTTCACAAAGCGTTTCTCCGACTCTACCCAAAATCGATGGCTGTGGATATTAGGAGAAAAACGACGTCGTGTTTTGTTATGTGCGTGAGAAACATTGTTTCCCGCAACTGGTTTCTTGCCAGTTACCATGCAAACCCTGGACATGTTGCTGCCTCGTTCTGTTGAGTGCTAATTTGGTTTTCCTAAGCTGAATCACTCGATTCAACTTGGAATTGAATTTGGGTCAAAAATGAGCTGCGTTTTATACCAAAAAAATTTTGGAATAGCAAGGTAAACCGGTGCTGAAGCCAGCACAGCACGGTCGCTTCAGCCTTGAAGGCATTCTTAGTGCATCCTTCTTTCTGCAAATAATACTATTTCATTTCGGCCGACCACCAAATGGTCTAAAACCTTCACATCGATGGTTAGTAACGCGAATTATAGCTTCCGCGTTATTGGCAGGCCTGCCTGACGCGATTCGGCTATAACTGAAGCGTGGTTATGCGCCAAAATTACCGCTGCTGCAATTAGAAAAAGACAGCGTTTGACTACTCTCCGAAGTTAAACAGCAGCGCTTTTGATAGGACTCTGAAACAATTATTCGAGCTTGAGTTTCTGGTACTGATTGTCTAGGCGCCAGCAGCTGGAGATTTCGTGTTCGTGATGTAGAGATCAGGTTTTTAAGTACGAGCGGGCCTAAGCAGAGCTATCCGCCTGCATTAGCGGCATCGCCTTCTCTCCGAACATTGACGAGGACGCTTCTCTTTTATAGATAAAAAGCGAGTAACATTTGCAGGACAACTCCTTTGATCTCTGTCGATTCTCAGATATTCCCATTTAATACCCTCCCCATGCTGTCAAATTGTAATAATGGGCGTGCCAGCTCCAATGCACACTCACACAAACTGCCATTCTTTTGGAACAAGACAAGCGAGCCCTTCATCAAATAAGAGTCGTGGGACCAAATTGAGCAATTTCTCACAAGACTTTCCAACTCCGGCCAGTCATTGATTGCCAGTAATAGTTTTCANTCTTCAACTCCCTATCGTCTCTCACNGCCGACCTCTATTTGGTTGTATCTTATTAGTAGATAAATCCCACCATTGTTCCATAACTCNCCCAAATTGCGCATACTCAACCTAACTGCTAATCTAGCCATTCGGGAAAAGGCCTGTATTTATTGAGTTTCCATGTTAAGTCTCACTAACAAACACATATTGCTGGGAATTACCGGCGGCATAGCAGCGTACAAATGCGCCGAGCTTGCTCGTCTTTTTGCTAAGGCAGGCGCAGAAGTACGAGTAGCCATGACTAAGGCTGCTGTAGAGTTCGTAACTCCGCTCACAATGCAGGCGCTAACTGGAAATCGAGTTTCCCTGAATCTGCTGGATACCGAAGCAGAAGCGGCCATGGGCCATATCGAATTGGCCCGCTGGGCAGACATTGTTCTTGTGGCTCCAGCCACCGCCGATTTTATTGCCCGAATTACCCACGGGCAGGCTGACGATATTCTCAGCACTTTGATTCTGGCAACAGCAGCCCCTATTGCTATCGCTCCTGCCATGAATCAAGGCATGTGGTCAGATAGTGGCACCAAGGCGAATTTAGCAGTACTACGAGAACGTAATTACCATGTTTTCGGCCCCGTGGCAGGCGAACAAGCTTGTGGAGATTATGGAATGGGGCGGATGATGGAGCCTAAGGAGTTAGTAAAAAATTGTTCAGAATTGTTCAAACTTGGATCTCTAGCAGGGACTAGCTTTCTAATTACTGGTGGACCAACGAGAGAAGCAATCGACCCGGTACGATTTATTAGTAACCATAGTTCTGGAAAAATGGCCTACGCATTAGCTAGTGAAGCTGCAGTTGAAGGAGCAAGAGTAACTTTGGTTAGCGGGCCCGTGAACCTTCCCACTCCTGAAGGGGTCAAGAGAATTGATGTTCTAACTGCGCAAGAGATGTTGGAGGCCTGCCTCAACAATGTATCTGATGCAGATGTTTTCATCGGCGTTGCTGCAGTCGCGGATTATCGCCCACAACAAATTGAACAAGAAAAAATTAAGAAAAACGATGATCTGATGACGCTGAACTTGGTAAAGAATCCAGATATTATTTCTGAAATCGCCAAGCTCAAAAATCGACCTATTACCGTAGGCTTCGCCGCAGAAACAAATAATATTATTGAGAATGGTAAAGACAAACTCGACAAGAAAAATCTCGATTTATTGTTTGCAAATAATGCAATCGAAACGTTTAACAGCGACACGATATCGGTCATTGCGATTGACGCGGATCAAGAACAAACTTTGACAGAAGGAAATAAAAATCTACTTGCCAGAAATATGCTTTCATTAATATTGACGCGACTCAAAAAATAAATTTAGATCAAACAGATCAGCGTCGATTCTTAGTATGTAAAACAGTAAAAAAGCAGTAAGGCGCCTTAACGGCAAGTCACTACCGGAAAAAGACCATGTCATTAACATTAGAGAACGCTAAAAACATTGCGAAAGTTCTTACCGAGTCACTTCCTTATATTCAAAAATTTACAGGTAAAACTGTAGTCGTAAAATATGGTGGTAACGCCATGGTTGATGATGACCTTAAACAAAGCTTTGCCCGAGATATTGTGCTAATGAAGCTGGTAGGAATAAACCCTATCGTTGTTCATGGTGGTGGTCCNCAAATCGGCAGCGTCTTGGAACGCCTTAATATAGAATCGAATTTTATCGATGGATTAAGAGTAACTGATAGCCAAACAATGGATGTAGTGGAGATGGTACTGGGCGGCCTGGTCAACAAGGAAATTGTTAGCCTTTTGAACAAAAACCAGGGCAAAGCAGTTGGGATTAGCGGTGTAGATGGCAACCTGATCAGTGCTAAAAAGTTAAAACTTAAACGAAAAATAAAGAACAATGGCGACCAAGTAGACGATGAAGAAATAGATATGGGCCAGGTAGGTGAGGTTGTGACTATTAACACAGNAGTANTAGAAGTCATGAAGGACAGCAATTTCATTCCGGTAATTGCTCCGATAGGCACTGACAAGTCGGGTGCTAGCTACAATATTAATGCTGATTCTGTGGCTGGAGAAATAGCCAGTGTACTGGGAGCAGAGAAGTTAATTTTGCTGACTAACGTTGCTGGAGTTCAAGACAAGTCAGGCAAAGTACTTACCGGCCTCAGTGTTAAGCAAGTTGACAAGCTTGTTGCCGATAAAACTCTACAAGGAGGCATGCTGCCTAAGGTCGAGTGCGCGCTTAAAGCAGTCAAAAGTGGCGCCGCCAGCGCTCATATAATTGATGGTAGAGTTGAACACGCCATGCTCCTGGAAATNTTCACCGACGAAGGAGTTGGCACACTGATCACCAAGGACGGACTAGAGAATTAGAGTTGAAACATAGAACAATTGAAGTAATTAAAAATCAAAGAGCATTGAGTTAGTTAACCTATGGAAAGCACTGTGAAAGTCTCAAGAAAAGACCAGATCCTGCAAGCCTTGGCGCGCATGTTGGAGTCCGCCCCTGGGAAGCGAATAACCACAGCTGCTCTAGCGAAAGAGGTTGGCGTTTCAGAAGCAGCTCTCTATCGACATTTCCCAAGTAAGGCAAGGATGTTCGAAGGCCTAATTAAGTTTATTGAAGATACATTGTTTCTACGGATTACCAGAATCATTAATGAGGAGCAAAATGCAGCTATACGTTGCGAGAAGATTCTCAGTTTATTATTGACATTCAGTTCAAAAAACCCTGGCATGACACGCATACTAACAGGTGATGCCCTCGCCGGAGAAACTGAGAGGCTGCGCACACGAATTGCTCAGTTTTTCAGCCGTGTTGAATCTCAGCTAAAACAAATATTGCGCGAAGCGCAAATTAGAGAAAATCTTAAACCAACAGCATCACCTGCCGCTTTAGCAAATTTATTATTAGCGACCTGCGAAGGTCGGCTTATTCAATTTGTTCGAAGTGAATTCAAAAATTCTCCATTGGAGAATTGGGACGTTCAGTGGGAATTTCTAAATAGAAATCTCTTAGCTCCATACTCAATACCCTCTAATAAGAGTAACTATATATAACGTTAGTAGTTNCTTACTCTAAATTCCNAATTTCTCTCTATATGCTGATACTGCGATCAGATGTTGTTGCAGCGATTCATTATTAGATTCGATTAGATAATCAATAATATTTTTTAGTGTAATAATACTAACAATTTTTATTTGATAATTTTGTTCTATTTCTTGAATCGCCGATAGTTCGCCAGTACCTTTTTCTTGCCGGTCCATTGCTACTGCAATTCCACAGAGTTTTGCTCCATTAGCTGCTATGATATCTGCTGCTTCGCGGATAGCTGTTCCCGCGGTAATAACATCATCGATTATTAACGCGTTACCGGAAAGTTTCGCGCCGACAACCGTGCCTCCCTCGCCATGATTCTTTGCTTCTTTTCGGTTAAAACAATAAGGCTTGTCAATTCCGTGCTCGCTGGCTAATGCCATTGCAGTAGCGGATACAAGGGGGATACCTTTGTAGGCAGGCCCAAACAAAACTTCGAAAGTTAATCCAGAGCTAGCAATAGCNTCTGCATANCATCTGGCAAGAAATGAGAGTTTCTCGCCAGTGTTAAATAACCCAGCGTTAAAAAAGTAGGGGCTTGTACGACCTGACTTTAATGTGAACTGGCCGAATTTTAAAATCTCATTGTCGATTACGAATTCGAGGAATTTAGATCGGAAATCTTGCATTTGTGCCTCTCTTTATAAAAAAATCTGCGTTTATGCTAACGCTTGTTTTTGTACCTCAATCAAAGTTTTTATTCCTTCATCAGCCAAATTAATCATTTCCAATAGTTGCTGGTGAGAAAAGTCACCGTCTTCGCCGGTTCCTTGAATTTCAATAAACCCGCCGGAGTCTGTCATGACAATATTCATATCAGTTTCTGCATTCGAATCCTCTGCGTAATCCAAATCCAAAACTGCTTCCCCCTTATATATGCCTACAGACACTGAGGCGATTAGCTGATGTAAAGGATTTTTTTTTACTGAACCCTTAGCTATTAAGTGATTAATTGCGTCAGCTAGCGCCACACAACCACCAGTAATGGACGCTGTTCGGGTTCCACCATCTGCTTGAATAACATCACAATCAATCTTGATAGTGTTCTCTCCAAGGGCATGCAAGTCCACCGCTGCTCTGAGGGAGCGGCCAATAAGTCGTTGTATTTCTAGGCTCCTACCTGATTGCTTACCCCGAGCAGCCTCTCTATCCATGCGGCTGCCTGTGGACCTTGGCAGCATGCCGTATTCTGCAGTAACCCATCCCTTGCCACTCCCCTTTAAAAACCGCGGCACCGATTCTTCTACGCTGGCATTACAAAGAACCTTAGTATCGCCAAACTCCACTAATACTGAGCCTTCGGCATGCTTGGTATAGTTTCTGATGATAGAAATGCTTCTGAGTTGATTCGCGTGACGCTGACTAGGTCTGATTACATCCTTCATAAATTTTTCCGTTTTTGCCATATGAGTTTAGCCCAATTACTGTGACCTAAATTATCCTTGAATTTGTGAACTATAGCGAGAAAGCCCCGATCAAATACAAAGTAAAGCACTTCAGCGCTTTGTACTGTTTGATAGTCAAAAAGTTCGCTGTGATTAAATTTCTATTACGTTAAAATAGCGTCTCTTTGAAATCTGGTGTAGAAATATGATGTTAAGCATGACTGCATTTGCGAGGCAGCAATTAGAACAGGATTGGGGTTCGCTCACTTGGGAGATTAGATCAGTTAATCACCGCTACCTCGAAACCAGTGTGCGCGTGCCGGAAACATTTAGAAGATTAGAGATTGTTATCCGAGAAACCGTGCGCAAACGACTAAGCCGAGGCAAAGTTGAATGCCAATTACGTTATCAATCCGTGGAAAATTCCACCACTGAGATTAATCTCAATCAAAATTTGGTGTTCAAGTTGCTCAATGCTAATAAGGAAATTGGAGAAATGACTGGTTCTTCAGGATCCTTATCTAATATGGAAATATTACGCTGGCCTGGCGTAGTCTCAGACCAGCAAATGGATACAGCAAGTATTGATAAACAAGCAATTAGGCTTTTTTCCTTGGCGCTAGATGACCTTATCTCGAGTAGAGAAAGGGAAGGTGAAGAACTCAAAGGCTTCGTGCAAAAACGCTTAGATGCCATTCGCGAGATTGTCATATCCGTAAGAGCTAAAATGCCTGAAATTCTCACAGTGCAAAAACAAAACCTATTAGATAAAATTGAAGACTTGAAAGTTGAATTAGATCCAGCTCGTGTAGAACAAGAAATCGTATTGCTGACCCAGAAAGCTGATGTTGATGAAGAACTCGACCGACTTGATTCCCACCTCAATGAAGTACAACGGGTGATCGACACAAAAGGTCAGAAAGGTCGGCGCCTGGATTTTCTGATGCAAGAGTTAAATCGAGAAGCTAACACCCTTTCTTCTAAGTCGATCGTAGTCGACACAACACGCAGTGCCGTGGAATTAAAGGTACAAATAGAACAAATGCGCGAACAAATACAAAATATCGAATAACTAATGAACAGCGGCATTTTCTTTATAGTTACTGCACCTTCCGGTGCTGGAAAAACCAGCCTGGTGAACGCTGTTGTTGAATTCGACGATTCCCTCTGTGTTTCTATCTCGCATACAACCCGGCCAGCACGTCCTGGAGAAATTGACGGGGAAAACTATNACTTCGTGAGCAAAGAGCAATTTATTAAGATGTTAGAAAAAGGTGAATTCCTCGAAAATGCCGAAGTATACGGTCACCATTACGGAACTTCACATGCCTGGGTTAAAGACAAGCTCAAGAGTGGCACCGACGTGATATTGGAAATAGACTGGCAGGGAGCTGAACAGATTCGCAATCTTTTTCCGAATGCTTGTTCGGTATTTATCTTGCCGCCTTCTGTTNCCGCGTTAANTGAACGCCTTCAAGCCAGAGCCCAAGATGACGCAAAGACAATCGAAAATCGTATGCGTCAGGCAGCTAATGAAATGACCCATATGGCTGAAGCAGATTACGCGATTATTAATGACAATTTCGGTACTGCAAAGGAAGATTTAAATGCAGTAATTCGCTCACGGCGCTTAACGGTGGATGCTCAGGAAGTCCGCCAGACACAATTACTGGATGATCTGACTCGCTAGTAGACCATTAGTTTCGGCACCGAAAAGCGTATCAGCCTTCGCTAGAGGCCATTAAAACAGCTACCACTGCAAGAAAAATATGCATTTTAGGGTGGAATTCAGTAAAATCCCCGGTCCTCGATGAAACAAGCTCTGGTTTAGGTTAGACACTAGACAGCAAGTATGAAACTTAGTTAAAACAGCAGGTATAGGTATGGCACGGATTACTGTAGAAGATTGTTTAGAAAACGTAGACAACCGGTTTGAGTTGGTAATGGTCTCCAGTAAGCGCGCACGTCAGCTGCAGATAGAAGGCAAAGACCCTCACGTGGCCGTAGATAACGATAAGCCTACAGTGATCGCTTTGAGGGAAATAGCTGAAGGACATGTTAATGCCGCTATTTTGGTCGAAAAGCCCAGCATCGAGATCGAAGAAATTTTAGAGCCTACAGAAACTAAAACAGAAGAAGCTGCAGCTCCCACGGAAGACGCTACTGCTGTTCCCGTTGAAGAAGCTAAGCCTGCCACTAACTAAAGGGTAAGTCTTACCTAGCGCTTATGGAGTCGCGTCTTGCAAGTTGAAACTATTGAGACAATCGACTCCCTTGCTAATGGTCTTTCCAACTATCTTGGCAACGATCAAGTCAATAATGTTCGGCGTGCGTATTACTATGCCGAACAAGCACACGAAGGGCAGTTCCGCCGCAGCGGAGATAACTACGTAACACACCCTCTTGCCGTCGCCAGTATCCTCAGTGAAATGCACATGGACCATCAGAGTTTGATGGCAGCTATGTTGCATGATGTGATTGAAGATACTGGAATTACCAAGACTGCAATCAAAAATCAATTCGGTAACACTGTCGCTGATCTTGTCGACGGCGTTAGCAAGCTCAACAAAATGACTTTTAGCAGTCGAGCTGAAGCGCAGGCTGAGAATTTTCAAAAAATGGCTATGGCTATGGCCAAAGATCTTCGCGTTATTCTGGTAAAGATCGCGGATCGGCTTCATAACATGCGTACTTTGAATGTACTGGCACCCGATAAGCGACGGCGCATTGCCCGCGAAACTCTTGATATTTACGCACCCATAGCCAATAGGTTTGGTATGAACAATGTGCGGATAGAATTCGAGGAATTAGGCTTTAGCGCTTTATACCCAATGAGAGCTAGTCGTATTAGTGCCGCAGTAAAACGAATACGAGGAAACCGAAAAGAAATCGTTTCGCAAATTCAAACTTCTCTAGAAGCCTGTCTAGAACGCGAAAGTTTGCCAGGGCGGACAATCGGTCGCGAGAAGCATCTATACAGTATTTATGAGAAAATGCGCAGCAAGCGCAAATCCTTTTCTGAGATTATGGATGTGTATGCGTTTCGAATTTGTGTTGATCGCGTAGACACCTGTTACCGAGTGCTTGGCGCAGTGCATAGTTTATATAAGCCGGTACCTGGTCGTTTTAAAGACTATATTGCAATTCCTAAAGCTAACGGCTATCAATCATTGCATACCACTTTGTTTGGGATGCATGGCGTGCCTATTGAAATTCAGATTCGTACTGAAGAAATGGAAGCTATGGCCAATAACGGTATTTCTTCTCATTGGTTATATAAGTCAAGCGACGACATTCCAAGCAACGCTCATATACGCGCGCGCGAGTGGGTTCATGGACTTTTAGAACTGCAGAAACATGCTGGCAACTCCCTCGAATTTATCGAAAATGTTAAGATAGACCTCTTTCCGGATGAGATTTATGTCTTTACCCCCAAAGGTACAATCTTCGAACTACCCGCTGGCTCAACAGCCGTAGACTTTGCCTATGCTATTCATACTGATGTCGGAAATTCCTGTGTTGCTTGCAGAATTAGCCGACGCCTAGCCCCATTAAGCGAACCACTGCAGAGCGGCCAAACTGTCGAGATTATTACTGCGCCGGGCACTCAGCCGAATCCGGCCTGGTTAAGCTTCGTGGTAACTGGCAAAGCTCGGAGCAATATTCGTCACTACTTAAAAAATCAGAAGCATTCTGAATCAGTTGCTCTCGGCCGTAGACTTCTTAACAAGGCACTTGCCGGATTTGGTAATCAACTTGATTCCATTCCACAGGAAAATATTCAAGCAGTCCTTAAGCAAACTAATGTCACCGGTGTGGATCAATTGTTAGAGGAGATCGGATTAGGCAATCGAATGTCTTATATGATTGCGCAACGACTTGCTGCAAATGCACAATCTAGCTCAGCAGCAAACACGGATGTTAGAGAAGATCAAGATTCTTTAGCTATTCGTGGCTCAGAAGGCATGGTGGTGAATTATGCAAAGTGCTGTCACCCGATCCCTGGGGACCCAATCGTAGGTCATATCAGCTCGGGACGCGGCATGGTTATACACACTGATGATTGCAATAACGTTGCCGACATTCGTGACAACCCAGAGAAGTGCGTCTCAGTGCGCTGGGATCCACAAGTTGAAGGTGAATTCTCCGTTGAACTTAGAGTTGAACTGGAAAACCAACGTGGAATTATTGCAACTCTGGCGACTACAATAACCGGCGCTGAAGCAAATATTGAGAAAATCAGTACCTTAGAAAGAGACGCGCGATTCAGTATTGTTAATCTTTCTCTCAATGTTCGTAACCGTGTTCATCTCGCCAGAGTGATGAAGAGGATTCGACTAATCCTAGCAGTTTCACGAATCACTCGGGTTAAAAGTCGTAAAGTTCGCAAAACAGTTAAAAGCACAATTGGAATACACTAATGGCAAACTCTGAACCAGTACAAACCTCAGCAGCCCCTGCTGCAATAGGTCCTTATTCTCAAGCCATAAAGAATGGTGGCGTCGTTTTTCTCTCGGGACAAATTCCCCTGGATCCTGAAACAATGGAATTAGTAGAAGGTGGTATAGAGGAACAAACGCAACAGGTATTCAAAAACCTCTCTGCAGTCTGCGAGGCAGCAGGTGGAAAATTGCAAGATGCCGTAAAGCTCACAATTTACATAACTGATCTGGCAAATTTCGCTATGGTGAATGAAATCATGGCGGAACAATTCGATCAGCCTTTTCCTGCCCGCGCCACTATTCAGGTGAGCGCCCTTCCTAAAGCTGCTGAAGTGGAGATCGACGCCATTCTGGTTATTTAGATCTACTATATAAAAACACGGATAGTTGGCTTTACGTACCTAACGGGTTTAAGCAATTATGTGCCCGCAACAGTCTACAAATGCAAAGATTTACCTATTCTCCCCCTCACCGCAATGAAGAAAACGTCAAATGACTAATTCACCACTGGACCAAATAACTCTGCGTAGCTTAAAAGGTGTTGGTCTGGCACTGGAGAAAAAATTTGCAGTAATCGGTATTCATAACGTACAAGATTTACTTTTCCACTTACCTTTTCGTTTTGAGGACCGAACCCGAATAAATACTATTAACTCGATTCGCGCCGGCGACCAAGCCCAGTTAGAAGGCGAGATAGTTACCACCAAAATTCTTTTTGGACGCCAACGGAGTCTTCAGTGTGGCTTATTAGATAGTAGTGGCATAATGAATCTGCGCTTTTTTCATTTCAGTGCAGCACAAAAGAATTCGTTGCAGCCAGGCACAAAAATTCGTTGTTTTGGGGAGGTACGCCGTGGACGCAACGGTATTGAAATCTATCATCCAGAATACAAAATTCTGCGCGCAGGCGAGAACTTACCGGTTTCAAAAACATTGACACCGATATACCCTGCCACCGAAGGCCTACAGCAGGCTAGACTTCGCAACATAATCCAGCAAGCTCTTGTGTTACTTGAATCTACTAATTCAGTAAAAGATTATTTACCAGCATCTTTAATTGCAGAACTCAAGATGCCGTCGCTGATCGATGCCATCAAGCTTATTCACCAACCACCGCTTGAAATACCTTTGGATTGGATTAATAACGGAATGAATCAGGGGCAACGCCGGCTTGCTTTTGAAGAACTTCTAGCTAATCGTTTGTGTATGAGGCGCTTCAAACTGCAGTCTAATCAGCAAAATGCACCGGCATTTAACGACAGTGACAAACTGCTTAGTCCTTTCCTCAAACAGCTGTCGTTTAAGCTAACTAATGGTCAGCAAAAAGCCTTTTTAGAAATTGAGCAGGACCTCAATCAAAGTCATCCCATGTTGAGAATGTTACAAGGTGATGTCGGCTCAGGCAAAACTGTAGTGGCAGCATTATCTTGCTTAAAGGCAATTGGGAATTCCTATCAAGTCGCCTTGATGGCCCCAACAGAATTGTTAGCGGAACAACATCATATAAATTTTTGTCAGTGGTTAGAACCTCTAGGGATAAACGTCGGCTGGTTAAGTGGCAAATCCAAAGGATCTCTTCGATNACAACAGTTAGAATCGTTAAAGGATGGAAGCTGCCAATTATTAATTGGGACCCATGCTTTATTTCAGGAGGGAGTGAACTACAAACGATTAGGGCTAATTATTATCGATGAGCAACATCGTTTTGGTGTTCACCAGAGGTTGGCATTAAGAGAGAAGGCAACTGTTAACAAACTAAGCCCGCACCAATTAGTGATGACGGCAACTCCAATTCCACGAACACTTGCCATGAGTGCTTATGCTGACCTTGATTGCACAATAATTGACGAATTGCCTCCTGGACGTACACCGGTTAACACGGCAGTCATGTCTAGCGAACGAAGAGAATCCGTTACAGAAAGAATCGAGAAATCCTGCGCTAATAATAATCAAGCCTATTGGGTTTGCACTCTGATTGAAGAATCTGAAGCACTACAATGTCAAGCTGCCGCAGTTACGGCCGAGCAGCTGACAATTCAGCTGCCTAATATTAGAGTCGGGCTCATTCACGGCCGCATGAAGCCGAAAGAAAAATCAGACACTATGGAACAATTCAAATCAGGCAATATTCAGCTACTAGTTGCAACAACTGTTATAGAAGTAGGCGTCGACGTTCCTAACGCAAGTTTAATGGTAATCGAAAACCCCGAGCGCCTGGGCCTAGCCCAATTACACCAACTTCGTGGCAGAATTGGCCGTGGTCCACTTCAAAGTCATTGTATTTTGTTATATCAAACCCCTCTTTCAGATGCGGGCAAACAACGCCTTGGTGTTATGAGAAAAAGTAATGATGGGTTTTATATTGCTGAGAAAGACTTAGAATTGCGTGGCCCAGGGCAAGTGCTCGGCACGCAACAGACCGGATTAATGAGTTTCAAAATTGCTGATATTGGGCGAGATTCGAGTTTGCTGGACTCTGTGCGAGATACCTCTGAACAAATTATGCAATTACACCCGGAAATAATCGATCCATTGATCCAACGTTGGCTCGGCGATCGAGTCAACTATGTCAATGTATAGCAATGTCAAGATTTTGTCGTTGCAAGTCCTAACTTTGTCATAGATAAAAAGTCCGCACCTTTGGCTAGTTTTCTCAGGCTACACCCTTCAATCGCTTTCTAAATTTGTCTCACCAGACTTTCTAGGTGCTTTCATAACTAGTGATGAATGGTTACTTGCCTTAACCTTTCTGCTCTCTATTCTTAGTCAAATTGTTCTAAATCACGGAATTCCTAAAGGATTCCGTTTATACTCTCATGCAATTACTTTTAAGCTGCGTCTCTACTAGTTTCCTAGTGGACTAATAGCTTTTAGCAGCTGTAACTAACGCGTGAAAATCCCATGAGCTCCATTCAGAGTTTCTGGTCTCGAATAGACAGAAAATTCAAATCTAGATTCCCTGGCCTTTATCAGAAATTGCCGGCCCTTATAGAGTTATCACGCCTGAACAAACCCATTGGCATCTATTTACTCTTGTGGCCAACCATGAGCGCTCTGTGGATTGCCGGCAA
>JGI26060J43896_10000471_pt1 | contig 14707 bp, 14 predicted proteins | sample MarorgKNORR_S2LV_6_FD_43896 | JGI IMG/M metagenome (IMG submission 43896) | reverse complement strand
GTATAATGCCATTCGCTGAAACGCGGGTATCGTATATTGGTATTACCTCAGCCTTCCAAGCTGATGAGGCCGGTTCGATTCCGGCTACCCGCTCCAGCTTTCTTTTTTTAACCCATTATCTGACGCCAACTTTCTATGTCTTGAATTTTTAGGTACATATTCTGCTCTTTAGTTTTTCCCATCGTTTGAAACTCTTCTGGGCTGTAATGATGACCGGGATACAAAATTGTTTCATCTGAGAGACCAGAAAGTTTATTTAAACTGTGATACATATCATCAGAATTTGAACCAGGTAAATCCACTCTTCCACATCCTTGGATAAATAACGTGTCGCCTGATATTAAATTATCATTTATCTTAAAACACTGTGAACCTGGAGTATGCCCCGGTGTGTGAAGGAATTCTATGTCATTCAACCCCAGGGTAAGGTGATCTCCTGATTCAACTACGTTGATATCACTGTCTGATATGCCAGTTACTTTCTTAACTCCTTCTGCCTCATGTTTATTAACAAATACCTTAACCGGGCTTTTCTCTATTACGTCTGCTATCCCTTCTATGGAATGTCCTCCCATACCGCCGCCTATATGATCTGGATGATAGTGAGTCACAAGAATAGAAGAGAGTTTAAGATCTTGCTGTTCAATAAAATTTAATAAAAAGTCTATATCCCAAGCAGGGTCTACTAAAGCCACTTCCCTTGTCGATTTTGATCCGATCATGTATACAAAATTTTCCATTGGACCCAAAGGTATTTGTTCTAAGAAAAGATCTTCATTATTCATAGCGTTTTAGATAATTTTATTTTAAGAATTTAACCTTAAACAAAGTAGTTTTATTCTTAATTTTTGTTTATTGTTAACAGAAGAATATATGAATATAGGTAAAACATTAACAATTATTTTGTGGTTGGGTTTAGGTATTAACTTCTGTCTAACTTTTTTTGCAATGACTTCATTTGGCGGGTTTGTTTTTTTAAACAATCTTGCACTTATTTTAATAACAGTGCACCTAGTAGAGTGTTGTGTTTTTTATAAACGTATTTCCTTTGCAGAAAAGAATCCTGTAAAAGGATTAGTTCTGACTCTGGTGTTTGGTGTGTTGTACATAAAGGATTTAAAAACTGAAAAATGAAAGACGTTGAATTTAAGTTTATAGAAAGTAATGGAATTAAAATTAGATTGGCCATGATGGGTGAAGGTCCTTTGNTTGTTTTCTGTCACGGNTGGCCTGAGAGTTGGTACAGTTACAGATATCAATTACCGGTTATTGCTGCAGCAGGTTATAAGGCCGTTGCTTATGATGTAAGGGGTTATGGAGAATCTGACAAACCTCATGAGATAGAAGCTTACACAATGAANAATATGACTGATGATGTCATTGGGATAGTCGATGCTCTGGGATACGATACGGCAATTACCATAGGTCATGACTGGGGAGGTCCCATTGCACTTAACACCGCTGCTTTAAATGAAGATAGGATAACAGCAACAGGAACTATGTCTGTTCCATTTACTGGACGCAGTCCAATGCCACCATTAGATTTATGGAAAGAGATTTTCAAAGATAATTTCTTCTATCAATTGTATTTTCAAGAAGAAGGCAAAGCTGAGAAAGAATTTGAATCTGATCTTTCAAGAGCACTCTATACAACGTACACAAACAGCGATGGAAGAGGCATGAAATTTAATTTTGAAAAAGGACAAAGTGGCCTGGTACCTAAAAAGGACAAACATTCAACTTTCCTTGATGGTCAAGAAGTCTTTGAAGACTTTCCTCAATGGTTTAAGCAAGAAGATTTAGATTATTTTGTTAGCCAATTTGAAATAAGCGGATTAAGAGGACCTTTTAATAGGTACAGGGCGCAAAATATTGACTGGCACGAACTTTCGGAATTAGAAGATGCTGTTCTTCAACAGCCAGCCTTTTTTATTACAGGCACTCTGGATCCGGTTAATTTCTTTATACCGTCATCCGAACCTTTAATCGACAGAATAGGAAAAAATTATAAGAATCTTCTTTTTGCTGAAGAACTGGAAGGCATAGGACATTGGACTCAACAAGAAGCTCCTGAAGAAGTTAACTCAGCTCTTCTGAGGTTTCTAAAACAAGTCTCTTAGTTTGCTCTGTTTAACCCTGAATCAATAATCCAAAGAATCAAGCTGCGGTGCACTTTTGTACCGGGATATCTAGAGTTCTTCTTCATCATCTTTTCAATTTTTCTTAAAGAATCATAAGCAGCTGCAGTGGTTATTTCATCGTAATAATCCGCTGCTAGTATGTTTATTAATCTTCTGACGTAGGTAATTTGAAGATTTTTTCTAATGTAACTAACTTCAAGGTTTAGATCCTCTTGAAAAATAGAAAGAGTTAAGTCATTAAAAAATTCATATATTTCATAGTCATTACCGTAAAGAGAGCTGTCGGTAATACGATACGTCACCCAAGGGCTTAACAGCTGATCAAAGATTTTACTTTGTATGTTTAGTATAGCCTTATGAACTTGTGGATCTTCGTGCTCTCCATAGAGATCAAAGCCTCTTCTTTCTATTTGTATTAGATTTAGTAGTTCAGTGTTAATTGGAAATGCATTTACTGAGAAAGCATGATCAGCAAGAACTTTCATTGCTTGCTTTTGTTTCGACAAAGGAACGGGCTGATAGGGTAATTGGTTATTGTCTTGAAGGGGTGTCGATCTATTAACGTACACACCACCTATGTATCTTGAGACAGTATCTAAAGATCTTCCGGTTTCTCTTAAGAGTATCCTGTATGCATTTCTATATTCTTCCCAAGAACTTACCTTGCCCGATAGCGTTGAAGGGAGATTAAAAATGGTGTCGTTGACTAGTTCGATACGCTGTTCGGCATAAATTATAGGCTCACTTGATAGATCATTAATCATTGCTCTTGGGTCTATTCCTTTTCCAGGAGAACGCATGTCTTCAGAATCATTCGCAAACATGTGTTTATGGAGATTCGATTTACTCAACAAAGATTTTCTTTGCTGTGCTGTTAATTGAGGTTTATAGCCAAATTCAATTGCCCATAAATCATAAGGACCAGTTCTTGTGTCGTAGTAATCTCCTTGCTCTACTCCTAGGGGTGCAAGATTTACTGCTGGGTATTCCATAACAGATCCTGTTAGGCCTACTTTCTGCGTTAGTTCTTTGTTATGAACTTCTTTAGAGTCATGCAAGAAGCTTGCTTTGAAGTTGTGGTTTAGCCCAAGAGTGTGACCAACTTCATGGAGCGTTAATCTGATAATGCTTTGTTTTAGAATCTCAGGGTCTTCTTTATCTGACGAAGTAAGATAACTCATCATATTGCCTTCTTGCATCAGATTACCAATCGAACAGTCCAATGAGCCATGCGAGGCATTAAAGATGTCGTTAATGGTTAGACGATTAGTTGCGTAGACCCATTCAAGCATAATGTCTGCACCGATAATTTCGCCTGTTCTGGGATTAACAAAGCTAGGACCGTAACCTCCAAAAGGAGCATTAGGTGAAGATGTCCATCTTAAAACGTTATATCGTATATCTCCAGCATCCCAAGTGGCATCGTCTGGCTGCACCTTAACTTCGATTGCATTTTTTATACCTGCTTTTAAAAAGGCTTCATTCCACGCCAATAGACCCTCAGTAATGTAATCTCTGAATTTAATAGGAGTTGTATTTTCAAGCCAGAAAGTAATAGGTTTTACGGGTTCAGATATTTCCAGTTTTGGATTCTTCTTTTGTAAGTCCCATTTATGTATTAAGTCCAGATAAGGCGTTGCATCATCGGTTGAAAGGTCAGTTATCTTTTCAGAGAAATACCCTATGGATTGGTCAGCTATTCTTGGCTCAAAATTATTGTTTGGCATGCCTATGAAGCTATAGCGCATTTTTATACTAATATTTCTTGGGTCTGCGGCATCTTCTTCTTCATAATTAAAAGAGGGCGCACTTTCTATGACAAGTTCAACTTCAATATCTGTATTTTCAGGGTAATTTATGACCCTTTCTATTTTTGATTTTGATTGACTTATTTGACCCCATCTAAATGATTGCTCATCTTGAAAAGGTCTTGGAATAGGTTTTATGGGTGTCAGTTCTTCGGATAAGAATAATGCAGTTACATTTACTAAATAACGGTTTTCTTCTTTATTACTGGCTTTAATCGGCAATGAAGTTAAAACAGAGTCTGATATATTGGCTCCTGACGATTTAGATATAGCCGTAGCTTCATTTAATGTAAAAGAGGTATTAATTCTAGATAATCTCAAGGTGTCGAAATGCTTTTCTATTTTAAAAATACCATTATCTAAATAACTTCCTCTGTTTCTTCTAGACGCTACAACGCCATCAACAACATGAGCAAAATAGATAAACTCTTCGTTTAATTGTTCTGCATTAATTACCATATAAATAGAACTCGTTTCAGGGTCTTGATAGGTTTCAAAGAATCCTTCAAACTTAGTAAAATCTTCTATAAGATCTTTTATGTATTCTTTTTCTTCTTCTTTATCCGTTTCCTTGCCTACATCAGCATCTTTCTCAGAGGCATAAATTCCTGCTGATAATGCAGTTAAGGTAATAACAACTAACGCTAGATTCTTTTTTATTGATTTCATATTAAAATTATTAAGTGATCAAAAATTGCGCAAAGAGATTAGACTAATTTACTTACCGTGTCATTACTATTAGCTTTTTTTTGAGTAGAGCAAAAAATTTTTGTAATATACACCCTACGAATGGAGATTTAATTCATGTATGACTTGGTAATTAGAAATGGAACTATATATGACGGCAAAGGCGGCAAGCCGTACTCAGCTGATTTAGCCGTAACAGGCAAAACAATTACAAAAATTGGGGTCATAGAAGAAGCTGGCGTTAAGGAGATAGATGCCAAAGGAAAAATTGTCACACCAGGCTTTGTTGATATTCACACTCACTATGATGGTCAGGTTACATGGGATCCTTACTTAAGACCTTCAACTTATCATGGTGTTACAACTGTCGTCATGGGAAATTGCGGTGTTGGCTTCTCTCCTTGTAAACCAGAAAAAAGAGATTGGTTAATTGGCCTAATGGAAGGTGTAGAGGACATACCAGGAACGGCTCTACATGAAGGAATAGATTGGGAATGGGAAACTTTTCCTGAATATTTAGACACTTTGGAAAAAAAGCCTTTGGCCATAGACGTAGGAACACAAATTCCTCATGGAGCAGTAAGAGCTTTTGTCATGGGCGAAAGAGGAATAACGCAAGAAAAGGCCTCTGAAGAAGACATTTCTCAAATGGGAGAAATAGTTAAAGAAGCTATTAATGCAGGAGCATTTGGTTTTAGCACTTCAAGAACAGAAAAACACAGAGATTCATCGGGTTCTTTGACTCCTAGTATCACTGCGCACAAGGATGAGTTAGTGCAAATTGCGAAAGCTGTAGGTGAACTTAATAAAGGAGTCTTGCAAGGAATATCAGATTTTTATGACTTTCAATCTGAATTTGATATTTTCAAAGAAATGTCTTCGGCATCCGGGAGACCAATTTCAATAACAGTGGAACAACAAGATGCAAGACCGGGGTGGTGGCTGCAGTTATTGGATGGAATACAAGATGCTCAAGATCAAGGAATCCAGATGTACGGTCAAGTACCACCGAGAGCAACCGGAATTTTAATGGGTTTAACTGCCTCATTAAATCCGTTTACCCTTTATCCTTCTTACTTTGAAATCTCTGCTCTGAGTCTAGAGCAGAAAGTAGAGGTTATGAAGGATCCTGAATTTAAAACAAAGATTCTTTCAGAAAAACCAGTTTCTATCGGCAACCCCTTATTGGATGAAATCATTACTTCTTTTAATAAAATGTTTCGTCTGGGAGAGCCTGCAAATTATGAACCTCATCCGGATTCATCGGTGCTATCAGAATCCAAGAAATTAAGTCTTTCTCCTCAGGAAATTGTCTATGATATGTTGCTAGAGAAAGACGGAAAGGCACTTATTTATCATCCTTTGTTTAATTATGAGTTTGGTAATTTAGATCACGTTGAAACCATGCTAAAACACCCTTATACGATTTCTGGTTTAGGAGATGCTGGAGCACATTGTGGCGCTATAAGTGATGCAAGTTTTCCTACTACTTTAATTCAACATTGGGGCAGGGACAGAGACAGAGGAGGAAAGTTTCCCTTGGAGGCTCTTATTAAAATGCAAACGTTTGAAACATCTCGTCTACTCGGTATAAACGATAGAGGGCTCTTGAAGGAAGGTTTAAAGGCAGACATAAATGTAATTGATTTTGAAAATCTTACAATCCATGAACCTGAAATTGTAAACGACCTACCGGCAGGGGGAAGAAGGTTGGTGCAGAAGGCTTCAGGTTATAGCTATACGATTGTATCTGGACAAGTGGCATTTAAAGACGGTGAAGCCACAGGAGAGTTAAACGGTCAGTTGATCCGGAGTTCTTAATGGCGGTATCTCATACTTTAGATTTACACGGTCTAAGGCATCATGAGGTTGATGTGAAGATAGAAAATTTTATTTTTATGAATCAAGAAGAATTTCCTTTGACTATAATATGTGGAAACAGCGATAAAATGATTTCTTTAGCCTCTAAAACTCTAAATAAACACGACTGTAAATTTGATGAAGGAACTGGATATGATTACGGAAAGATTGTTATATACAGGTTATAAATATTAGTCTATGCGTTTAAAAAAACTCGGACCTGTAGGGGCGCAAGTAGACGGAATTGAGTTACATTCCGTTCTTGAAGATCCCGAAACTTTATCGGACCTAAAAAAAGCCTTTATTGATAACTCAGTCTTGGTCTTTAAGAATCAAAATTTAAATCCGTCTGATTTACTTAAAGTNGCTGAGATAATAGGGCAGCCGCTTAAGCATCCAATATTCCCTGGTTTACCTGACTTCCCTGAGATCATCAAGATAGAAAATTTAGGTGAGATGTATCACACCAATGCTCATTGGCATTCAGATGTAACCTTTGAAGACAACCCCCCCGATGCAACTTTTCTGTATTCTTTAGAAGTTCCAGATAAAGGGGGTGACACTCTGTTCTCTAATCAATTCTTAGCTCACGAATCTTTACCTGAAGACTTGAAATCACTGCTATCAGATAAAAAAGCCACACACTCCAATGCTAGTATTTTAAGCTTAATAGGCGCTGATATTTCTAATGCAAAAAGAGTGCTTCATCCAATTTTTAGAACTCACCCTGATAACGGCAGAAAAGCTTTGTTTGTAACGCAGGCATTTGTCGAAAATATTGAAGGCTTAGATGAGAAAAAATCTGAAGATACATTGGCTATTCTATATAGTGCTGCTAGCAAAGAAGAATTTATTTATAGACATAAGTGGTCTAAAGGGGATCTTTTGATCTGGGACAATAGGAGTGTTCAGCATTTTGCAGAACATGGGTACGGTGACAAAGTTAGGACCATGCACAGAATAACAACATCAGGGAGTAAACCGTTTTGAGGAATGACATCATCATCAAGAATTGCCAAATTGTAAACGAAGGAAATATTCAAGAAAGCGATGTTCTTATAAGAGAAGGACGAATAGAAAAAATAGCTTCAAATATTACTTCGGAAGGGAAGGTTATAGATGCTTCCGGGCTTCATCTTTTTCCAGGTGTAATTGATGACCAAGTTCATTTTCGTGAACCCGGTTTAACAGATAGAGGGAATATTAAATCAGAATCTCTTGCAGCAATTGCAGGAGGCACTACTAGTTTCATGGACATGCCAAATGTTCTTCCTCCCACTCTAACAAATGATCTTTGGCGACAAAAAATTGACATAGCCTCTAAAAATGCCTCGGCTAATTATTCTTTTTATATGGGTTCTAGTAATGAAAATATTGAAGAGATTAGATCCATAAATGCCTTAGATGTCTGTGGAGTTAAAGTTTTTATGGGCGCTTCAACTGGCAACCTTCTGGTGGATAATGAAGAGAGTCTAAATTTAATATTTAGGGATTCACCTGTACCAATTGCGACCCACTGCGAAGACACACCGATGATTAAAGAAGCAGAAGAAAAATACATTGCAGAATTTGGTCAGGAAATACCCATGGAGGCCCACGCTGAAATTAGATCAAGAGAAGCTTGTTTAAAATCCTCTCAAAAAGCAGTAGATTTAGCCAATAAACACAATCAAAATCTTCACATCCTGCACATATCTACTGAAGATGAGCTTGCACTCTTTTCAACTAAACCTATTGAAGAAAAACTTATAACAGCTGAAGTTTGCATCCCTCATTTATACTTCAACTCAGATGATTATCAGTCAAAGGGTTCTCTCATTAAATGCAATCCTTCTATTAAGTCACCATCAGATCAACTTGCTTTGAAACAAGCTCTAAAATCAGGATTGATTGATTTTGTTGCGACGGATCATGCGCCACATGTTTTGGCTGGTAAAAGTAATCCTTACATGGATTGTCCTTCAGGCATGCCAAGCATAGAGCAGACACTACTGGTGGTTTTAGAGATGGTTAATAAAGGTGAATTGTCGCTTGTAGATGTTCCAAACGTTACGTCACATAATATTGCTAAGAGATTTAAAATTAAAGACAGAGGGTTTATCAGGGAAGGGTATTGGGCTGATATAGTTCTTGTTAATTTGGATAGCCCACAAGTTATTGACGACAAGAATACAAATTATGCATGTGGATGGTCGCCTTTCAATGGTGATCATTTTAGCTCTAAGATAACTGATACCCTGGTCAGTGGAGAACATGTGTTTAGTAGAGGAAAATTTTTAAAAACACAACAAGGTAAACAACTAGAATTTTTAAGGAGCTAATTGGTAGAAGATGAATCCTGCACCACACAAAGATAATCAAGGTTTTTCCTGGTCAATAAAGGAAGGTAAACCTGAATATGTATCGCAAGAACAAATGGACATGTTTAACGCGGAAGGGTATTTGGTGGTAGAAGATGCATTTGATGCCAATCTTGTATCTAATGTTATTGGAGAAATTGACCCCTATGAAACTAACGTAACCGAAGCTTTAAAAGGTCTGGATGGCGGTAAATTTTTTATTTCCAGAGCAGAAGAAATAACCTTTACCACCCACCTCGTAACTCAATCTGATGATTTAAAAACTTTTAGCAAACATCAGGTTTTTAGAAAATTATGCAAGGATTTGATTGGTAACAATGTGCGCCTCTATTGGGATCAAGCTGTTTATAAAAAACCTGGAACCGTTGATGAATTCCCTTGGCATCAGGACAACGGGTACACCTTTATAGAGCCACAAGCGTACTTAACGTGCTGGGTTGCGCTGACCGATACGGATGAATTTAACGGCTGTCCTTGGATTATGCCAGGGCTTCATAAGTACGGAACACTGCATCATGAAACAACGGATTTAGGCTATGAAATTGATCTGGATTCTTCTAAAGCAGTACCAGTCCCATTGAAAGCAGGAAGCATAGCTGTATTTTCTTCATTGACTCCTCACAGGACCGGACCCAACACTTCTGAAGGAATAAGAAAGGCTTATATATTACAGTACGCTCCTGAGGGAGCCGTTAGAAAGATTTCTCACTCTCTAGCTGAACCTGTTAATGATGCATCGAGACAATACTTAATTCTTAAAGAAGGAAAGGAAGTTTAATTACTCTTCAAAAAANCCCGTCATTCTCTCGTAAGCACCTATAAAATCTTCTTTAAAATCTTGTACCACGTCACTAGCTGAAATNCTTTGATTCATTAACCCAACGCCTTGACCTACCCAATAAGTAGCTAAGTCTTGAGCTCCTTTATGACCGCCTGCTGCTAGTTTGTTAACTTTTTGCAGTGCTGGTTCAGCAACCATGGGCTGAAGTGGCATTGGTAGAGGTTCGGGTGCCTTATCTGACTCCCAGGCATCAGTCCACGTAGATTGCAGTTGTCTTGAATGTTTTCCTGTTCTGCTTCTAGATCTAACTGTTTGACTTGAATTTGCTGCTATCATTTTTTCTTTAATAACAGGATCCACTTCAGATTCAATAGTTGTAAGCCATACAGAACCACACCAAGCTCCTGAAGCTCCCATACTCATGGCAGCAGCCATTTGTTTCCCAGTAACTATTCCACCGGCTGCTAGAATAGGAACATCTCCATAAGGTTGAATGGCTTCATGTACTTCAGGTATTAGAATCATGGTCGGAACGCTTCCGCAATGTCCCCCAGCTTCTGTTCCGGAAACAACAAGTATATCAACACCAGCTTTTACTTGATTTATGGCATGCTGAGCTGTTCCTAAAAGAGCAGCTACTTTTACATCATTATCTTTACCCATTTGAAGCATCCAGTCTGGTGGTACTCCTAAGGCGTTAGCTATTAATTTAATTGGGTGATTAAAGGCTACATCCAGTAATGCTTTTGCTCCTCCGGATTGAGTGTTAGCCGCAAAACCTGAACCGCCAGTATCAATAGTTCTAAGTTCAGATGCTTCTATATCATTATTCTCTAAAACATCAGCTCTAAAATCAGCGTATTCTTGAGGAATCATGGCAACTAGTTTTTCAGCATCAAATTTCTCATCCCTACCTATCATCTTATTGGGTATTAAGACATCAACACCGTATGGCTTCCCATCGATATGATCGTCAATCCATTTAAGTTCTTTTTCTAGTTGCTCCGGTGACATACCTACGGCACCAAGCACACCACACCCACCAGCTTTAGATACTGCAACTACAACATCCCTGCAGTGAGTGAATGCTACCAGTGGAAATTCTATTTCTAAAAGCTCACAAATTTTTGAGTTCATCTTATTCTCCTGGGGTTATTATTAATAAATTGATTGTAAGTATATAGACAGAAATATTTGCAGAATAACAACCACTCCGATTAAGCTAAAAAATGATGCAATAGTAATAAGGGTCTTTTTATCTTCTTCCATTTAGTTTCTCCCGTTAAAAAATAGTATTATTCTGTTTTAAATATGGAAGGTCAAAGAAAATTAAATAAAAAAGCTTGGAGTTGGGCATTTTATGATTGGGCCAACTCTGGTTTTGCTACCACTGTTATGGCTGGTTTTTTTCCAATTTTTTTTAAATCTTACTGGGCGGGAGATTTAGATCCTGCACAAAGTACTTTTGCTATTGGTTCAATAAATTCTTTTGTTGGTTTATTAATTGCCATCAGCGCACCCATTCTTGGTGCTTTGGCAGATGTTGGACGTTTAAAAAAAAGGTTCTTATTTTTTTTCGCACTGATAGGCATTTTGTCGACAGGTTATTTATTTTTTATACCTGAAAGTTCATGGAAATTAGCAATTCTTTTCTATGCATTTGGCGTTATAGGGTTTTCAGGAGGAAATATTTTTTATGATGCTTTGATCATAGATATTTCAAAACCAGATGAAAGAAACAGGGCTTCGGCTTTGGGTTTCTCATTGGGTTATCTTGGAGGAGGTCTTTTATTCTTGCTTAATGTATTGATGTACATAAACCCCGAATGGTTTGGTTTATCATCTTCGGTGGACGCTGTCTTGTGGTCTTTTGTAAGTGTTGCTTTTTGGTGGTTTATTTTTTCTTTTCCATTATTTTTTAATATAAAAGAAATCAAAGTTGTTAAGAAAAATATAAATTCATCAATTATAAAAATAGCATTTAGCAATCTTTATCAGACAGCTAAATCTATCAAAAAATACAAAAGTGCAGTCATCTTCCTAATGGCTTATTTTTTATACATGGATGGCGTAGATACCATCATACGTATGGCAACTTCATATGGTTCAGATATAGGACTAACTCCAACATCAATGATAGGTGCTTTACTGCTCACTCAATTCATAGGTTTTCCAGCAACCCTCATCTTTGGATTGTATGCAGATAAATTTGGTTACAAGAAGTCTTTAACTTTTGCCATTTTAGTTTATATAGGAGTGGTTTTATTTAGCTCTCAAATGGACACTGCTTTGGAATTTTATATCGTTGCTTCGCTTATAGGTCTTGTTCAAGGAGGAGTCCAGGCAATTAGCAGATCTTACTTCAGCAATTTAATTCCTGAGGATAAGGCTGCCGAGTTCTTTGGTTTTTATAATTTTATTGGCAAGTCGTCTGTTTTCTTTGGCCCGTTTATGGTTTCAGGTATTGCTCTTTTAACCGGGAACCCAGGTTACGGAATCTTAAGTCTATTGCTATTATTTATTCCTGGATTAATTCTGCTCTGGAAGGTTCCTTGAAATTAAAATAGATTCTGTTCAATTAAAACTTTTTTTAAAATACTGGGCTTATCTGTCATGAGTCCATCCACAGATTTTTTAATGAGATTACGCATCTCTTCAGGATCGTCTATTGTCCATACGTGAACCAATTTATCCTGTCTATGAGCTTCCTCAATAAATGCCTCGGTCACAACGGGTATTCCCCATTGTGCAGTTGGAACTTGAGCGCACATCCCGGGCTGTTTACCAAAAGGCAAACCCCAAGATCTCATCATGAGTTTAGAGACCTCTAATTGACCCATGGAAGTACAGGCATCTTTTCCAGCTAGACTCCTTATTCTTTTTAATCTTTCAGAAGAAAAAGCTGCTAAACAAGTTCTGTNCAGAGCATCGTGAGATTTTATAATATCCACGGTCTTGTTTACGGCGCCATCAACTTTTATATCTATATTAAATCTTAAATTTTTAAATGAAGATAATAGATCATCAAGAGTAGGTATTTTNCCTCCACCTATAAGGTCTATAGACTTGATTTCTTTAAGCGAAAGCTCACTAATTTTCTTTTCTAAACCCGCAATTCTTTTNAAATCAATATCATGAAACACAACAACTTGATCGTCTTTGGTAAATTGAACATCAGTTTCCATNAAAGTAAAACCAAGATCAGANGAGTATTGAAAAGCCTCTAGAGTATTCTCAGTTTTTTTCTCATCTCCACCCCTGTGCACAAAACCATAGAAGTTGTAGTCTTGAAAAAATGCATGCATAAATTGTCTTCTTTAAGAACAACATCTTACTAGGTACTTGGCAAGTAACATAGGTATTGATTATTTTATGAAATAACAGTGAAATGAGGGTATGAATTATCTTTTTCCTACTTTATTGTTAATATTTCTTCTTTTTTACCTTCCTTATTTTTTTAAAACTTATCATCTTGTGGTACTAAAGAAATCAGATATTCCATCTGAAGGTTCCTGGGTGAAGTTGAGTAAAGGAAATATTTATTATCGCTGGTTCATGCCCGAAGATTCAAAAGATAACGGCGAGATAATTATTATGGTTCATGGTTTTTCAACACCCAGCTTTGTTTGGGGTGGTCTTTTAGAGAATTTAACCAGCGAAGGTTACAAAGTGTTGGTTTATGACCACTTTGGGAGGGGCTATTCTGAAAGACCAAAAACTTCTTATACTAAAGACTTATACGTAGAGTCTTTGAAAGAGTTAATTGATTCACAAGACATAACTCAACCTGTTCATTTGGTGGGTTATTCTATGGGAGGTCCCATAGTGGGTCACTTTGCCGTTTCTTATCCCAATCTCTCTAAAAGCTTAACTCTAATAGCACCGGCAGGTTTTATGTTAGAGGCTTCCGGTCTAAAAGGCTGGTCAACTAAACCTATAATTGGTGAATGGTTTTGGCATGTTTTTAATCACAGAATATATGGTGTAGGAAGAATGTCAGAAACAACAGGAAGTGATGACCCGTTATCAATTAATGAGGATGAATTCGTAACTAACTTTAACCACCAACTATTGTACAGAGGCTTCACAGAATCACTCCTTTCTACAGTTAGAAATTTTAATTTATTCAATGCAGAAGAAATGTATTCAAGGATTGGTCACATGAAACTNCCAACTTTAGCTCTTTGGGGAAAATTAGATGGCGTTGTTCCTTACAACGGGAGCTCCTTNTTAAAGAAATCNATACCACAGGTTACNTTAAAAACGATAGACGAAGGTACGCATGACATTACCTATCGACAACCAACTCAAGTCGGTGAGGCAATGAAAGCTTTTTTATTAACNATTAAATAATGTATTGTTTTGATAAATTTTAAAGAGATTAGTCCATATGAAAACAATGAAGTTCCTGAGGCTATAATTAGGCTAAAATCCAATAATTCTTTTCTTTCTAAATTCTCTCCCTTCTTTTTTCCAAAAATTTCCTCTGTTTTTCCTTATTTAGGAAATATTTTATTCAAATTGAAGTTTATAAAATATTTTGGATCATCAAGTACTGTTAAAGACTTCCAGCAGAATTTAGCTCCTTTTTTTACTAAAATGATTAAATCAACAACATCCGGCTTTTCTGTTTCTGGAGAAGAGAACTTAACTAACAAAACAACTCTGTTTATTGGGAACCACAGGGATATAGCTCTAGATGCTGCTTTTTTGAACTATGCGTTATTACAAAAAGGTTTAAATACAGCAAGGGTAGCTATAGGAGACAATTTACTTGATAAGGATTTTGCAGAAGAACTTATGCGCTTAAATAAAAGTTTTGTGGTTCATAGGAATATTAAAGGGATTAAGGAAACATATAAGAAGCTGCACAGGCTATCTTCATACATATATAAAAGTATCACAGAAGACTCTGAGAGTATTTGGATTGCTCAGAGAGAAGGTAGGGCAAATGATGGTAATGATTTAACTGATGCAGCAGTTTTAAAAATGTTGTTTTTATCAAATAGAAAAAAAATGAAAATTCGAGAGTGGCTTGAAAAAGTAAATTTAACGCCTGTTGTTATTTCT
>JGI26060J43896_10000469_pt1 | contig 14736 bp, 12 predicted proteins | sample MarorgKNORR_S2LV_6_FD_43896 | JGI IMG/M metagenome (IMG submission 43896) | reverse complement strand
CTGAGTAATCCAGCATCAAGGTTACTCGATCCAGTTCGGTCCACAAACTTTGTGCATCTATAATGTCACACGCTGCGGTAAAGGCACGCACCATATCACCGGCTTCTGCCCCCATTTCTTCTTGCAAATAGTTGCAGAAAGTTGAGCCCATGCGGTTACCAATTTGGTTGGTGACGTGGGTGGCAATGATTTCACTGCGTAATTGGTGTGTACCAATCGCCTTGGCGTATTTTTGGCTGAGTACTTTGGGGAAGTAGTCTTCTAAGCTACGGGCTAAGTAATCATCCTTGCCAATGTCGGCAGCCATTAGCTCGTCAAATAAACGCATCTTGCTATAGGCTAATAATACGGCAATTTCTGGACGAGTCAGGCCGTCTTGTACACGCGCGCGTTCGTCCATATCGGCATCGTCTGGCAAACCTTCTAAGGCGCGGTTTAGTCGGCCTTGCTTTTCTAAGCTATGAATAAGGCGTTTATGGTCGCTCAAACGTTCACAAGCTTGGCTTTGAGCAATACTCAACACTAAGCTCTGGTGATAGTTATGGCTTAATACTAAGCCGCCCACTTCATCAGTCATGCTGGCGAGCAATGTATTACGCTGTTTCACGGTCATGTCACCTGCGTCTACCAATTGGCTAAGCAGAATCTTAATGTTTACTTCGTGGTCAGAGCTGTCTACACCCGCTGAGTTATCAATGGCGTCGGTATTGATGTAACCACCGGCCTGAGCAAACTCAATGCGGCCGTGCTGAGAGAAACCAAGGTTGCCGCCTTCGCCAACCACCTTAGCGCCCAATTGGTTACCGTTGACGCGTAAGTTGTCGTTAGCAGGGTCACCAATGTCACTGTGGCTTTCACTGCTGGCCTTAACGTAAGTGCCAATGCCACCATTCCAAAATAAATCCACGGGCATTTTTAATAAGGCGTGCATCAACTCTGAGGGCGCCATTTGTTTGGCATCCGTGTTGAGCATGGTTTGCATTTGCGCAGTAAGCTTTATGGACTTGGCCGAACGCTCAAAAATACCGCCGCCTTTAGAAATTAGCTTGGCGTCGTAATCACTCCAACTAGAACGTGGCATGTTAAACAGACGCTTACGTTCTACAAATGATTGAGCTGCATTGGGTGTAGGGTCGATAAAAATGTGCATGTGGTTAAACGCTGCCTGCAAACAAATGTGTTCAGACAACAGCATTCCGTTACCAAACACGTCACCGGCCATGTCGCCTACGCCGACTACGGTGAAATCTTGCGTTTGGCAGTCGCGGCCTTGTTCTGCAAATAAACGTTTTACAGATTCCCACGCGCCACGTGCGGTAATGCCCATTTTCTTATGGTCGTAACCGTTTTGGCCGCCGGAGGCAAAAGCGTCACCTAACCAAAAACCATTTTTCTCAGAAATGGAGTTGGCTAAATCAGAGAAGGTGGCGGTGCCTTTGTCGGCGGCCACTACTAAATACGGGTCGTCATCGTCGTAACGCACTACCTGTGTTGGCGCCACTACTTGCTTGTCCACTATGTTATCGGTGACATCAAGCAAAGCCTGAATGAAGGTCGAATAGCTACGAATCACTTCGGCCATAAGTACTTCACGGTCTTGGGTTTGTGGCAATTGCTTACAAACAAAACCGCCTTTAGCGCCAAGGGGCACGATAACGGCGTTCTTCACCATTTGAGCTTTTACTAAGCCCAACACTTCGGTGCGGTAATCTTCTTTGCGGTCCGACCAGCGCAAACCACCACGGGCTACTTTTCCGCCGCGTAAATGCACGCCTTCCACCCATGTGGAATAAACGAAAATTTCGTATTTAGGTAAAGGTAATGGCACGCCAGGAATTTGGCTTGGGTCTAGTTTGTAAGACAAGTACAAATGGTGGTTGCCGCTGGCATCTGTTTGATAGTAGTTGGTGCGCAACATGGCCATGATAGTGGCCAAAAAGTACTTAACTATACGGTCTTCGTCTAGGTTGCTCACTTGTTCTAGCGCTAGCCCTATATCGTCTTTCAATTTAGTGATATCGCCTTGGTTTTTTTGATTCTGAGGATCAAAACGAGCTTCAAACAAACGCACCAAGGTGTGGGTAATGGTGGCGTTACGCATTAACGTAGACTGCATATAGGTCTGGCTAAAAGGGACCTGAATTTGGTGTAAGTAGCTGCTAATCGCGCGGACTAGAATCACCTGTTGCCATGTGAGGTTTGCCGCCAACACCAGGCTGTTAAACCGATCATTCGCTACGCGGCCAACATAAATTTGGCTGAAGGCCTCTTGGAAGCGTTCCTTTACATTGGCGCCGTCTAGATTCACCTGTTGATCTATGTGAATGACAAAATCAATAATCCACTGGTCTGATCCAGTGCTAGATTTAATGGTGTAAGGGTGAGCGTTGATCACTTTAACACCCATACGCTCCAAAATCGGCAATACGTCAGACAATGCCTTGGCGCGGCCATGGCCAAACACCTTAAAGCTTAAGCTTTGGTCGTCTTGGTTGAGCGACCGGTACAAGTAGGTGGATAACGGTTTGTTGATATCGATTTTTTGGAGGCGCATTAAGTCCATGACTGCGACTTGAGCTGAAAAGTTTTCTTGGTAGGCTAAGGGGAAAGCCTGGCCGTATTGTTTAAATAGTTCATTGCCTTTGGCTTCGCCACGTTTACTGGTAAGGGCGTGATGCAAGTGATCACTCCACGCCAGCATGGCATCGCGCATTTGTTGTTCTATGTCGTCGCTATCAAAGAGGGTGCTATGGATATCTCGGCCGTGCACAGTTAACTGTACGCGGGCTAATGGCTGCTCAGAAAACATCACATTAAAGTCTACACTGGTGCCCTTAAATTCCTGCATCAATATGCTTTGCATTTTCATACGCAGTTGGGTGTTAAATCGTTCCCTTGGAACATAAACCAACGCTGTTGCAAATCGACCGTAAGTGTCTAGCCGTAAAAATAAACGTAAGTTATAACGCTCTTGTGTCTCAATGACACCACGAATAATAGGGTACAACTCAGCTACGCTGGCCTGCAGCATTTCGTCCCGTGGGTAATGATTAAGAATGTGTTGTAGAGCCTTGCCTTTATGGCTGTTGGGTAATAGTTCTATGCGATCCCTTAGGTCTTGGGCTTTGCGCCTCAGTAACGGGATTTCGTCTATACGAGCCGTATATGCGGCAGAGGAATAAAGCCCAAAAAAGCGATCTTCGCCAACTACGTTGCCTTGGTCATCAAATTGTTTGAGGCCTAAATAGTCAAAATTTACCGGTCTGTGTACGGTAGATCGACTGGTAGATTTAGTAATCACTAACAAGTCTGGGCGCAGCGCTAAGTCAGATTGGTGCTGTGACAAAGTGCTGGGAAGCAAACTTTGAGGGTTACAGTTGTGATCACGAAAACTGCCTAGCCCTGTATCAACTATAGGTGTGAGTTCACACAATCCGCTGTCTGGGTTTTTAGTTAAACCGTAGGAGCGATAGCCAATAAAGGTAAAGTGGTTGTTGGCTACCCAGCGAAGAAAGGCAATATTTTCTGCCAAATCGTCTGCATTTATGGGCAGTTCTTGACCTTCAAGTGTGTCAATTATAGACACGAGTTTACTGCGCATGGGCTGCCAGTCGTCCACAACCAAACCAACGTCGCCAATGATTTCTAGTAAGGTGTCATGGATTTTGTCGATGGCTTCAGAGTCACTTTGTTGGTCGATTTCAAAGCGCATTACTGCTTCTAAATTGGCGGTGTTGCCCTTGCCAGTGAATGGAGCAATGTCTACGGCTTGGCCCTTTGCATTACGCTCTATGGCCACTACTGGGTGAGTAGTGATGTGTATGGTGTGGCCTAATCGAACTAGGGCATTGGTAATAGAAGATACCAAAAAGGCTTTGTCGTCACAGGTGATGTCGATAACCGTGTGACTGGTGTACCACTGGTGGTCTTCGTGATTTGGATTGTAGACCCGGATATTCACGTCGCCTGCAAGTCGAATTTTGGCGCAATCCCAAAGGCTTATTATAGCGCCGTATAAGTTGTCGGTATCAAACTGAAGTAGTTCACCGGGAATACTTTCGGCATAATAACGTTGCGCCAGTTGTTGCATGGTGCTGCTGTTGGTGGGTTTTTGCCGCTTGTGTATCAACTCACATACTGAATTTATGGCTGTGTTTTTCTTATCCATTAGGGTGCGCATGTAAAGGTCCTTTGGTCTGTGCACGAAATATGAAACAACTAGCATCTATTATTCAAGAAACCATGGTCATGCACTAGGGGGTAAGTTGAGACGGTGCGACCCTATTTGTTGGTAATATGACATTCGAGCGACTTTATTCGCACTTCAGCCGCTTTTTGGTGGCCTGATGACAAATCCGACCCTAATGGCCGTCCCCATGACGTTTTTATGCCTTCATCAATAGATTCAGTGTATCCTTACTGCCTATGTCTGATCTTCAACCTCACCACACAGTTGGCCTGCTTTTATTGCCCCATGCGAGCTTGAGCCACTACGGCCAAATTGCAGAATTACTATTGCATGCCAATCGCGTTATAGAGCGCCCGTATTATCGTCTCCAGGTGATGTCGGTTGGAGGTGAATGCGTGTTGGGTAAGGCGCCGGATTATTTGAGCTGCGAACGGGTAAATAGCTTGTTTGTCATAGGCGATTTAATTGCGGAAGTAGCTGCCGATGCCATGCTTGAACGATGGCTTTGTCAGCAGTACAAAATGGATATCGAGTTGGTTGCTATTGGTACCGGTATATTGCCTCTGGCTAATGCAGGATTACTCAATGGTAAGCGCGCCTGTTGTCATTGGTCTGCTGGGGAACAGTTACGGGAGAAGTTTCCAGACGTTGTGTGGAGTCACCAGTTGTTTGAACAGCAACAGCAAGTTCTTACTTGTGCCGGTGGAGCCTCTACCACCGATTTAATGCTGGCTTGGTTAGGGCAACAACAAAACCTAGACCTAGCAGTTCATCTTTCTGAGTGGTTTTTGGTGGAACGCATGCGCCCTCAGGATGCGCAGCAAAGAATTCCCCTTAAAGCCCGCATTGGCACCAGCCAGCCTAAGCTGATTGAAGCGGTTACCTTAATGGAAACGAACATAGAAGAGCCTCTGTCCCCCGATGACTTGGCCTATCATGTTGGGTTATCACGGAGGCACTTGGAACGCTTGTTTAAAAAGCATCTAGACAGTGTGCCATCGCGTTTTTATTTGCAGCTTAGATTAGACAAAGCGCGGCAGATGTTACGCGACACAGATCGCTCAATTGTTGAAGTGGGAATGGCTTGTGGTTTTTCATCAGCCAGTCATTTTAGTACCACTTATCGTACACATTTTAACCTGACACCACGGCAAGAACGTGGGCGCGCAACACATGTGGAGTCTGCCCCAGCGTGGAATCACTCCGTGGTAATACAGCGGCGTTTAGATTAGTTTTCAATTAACACGAACTTAAACTTCACTTAACTTTGGTTTAACTTTGGTTTAACTTTGGTTTAACTGTGGTTTAACTTTCGATTAGGTTTGATTTAGCCCATATTTAACTGGGTTCTAGAGAATATTATGGATATTTTTGCAGCAGCCACTTTATTGTTTTTAGTAATGGACCCGTTGGGTAATATTCCTTTGTTTTTATCGGTATTGAAACAGGTGCCAGAAGAGCGCCGCCGGATGGTGTTGCGCCGCGAACTTCTCATTGCTTACGTGGTACTGCTGCTGTTTTTGGTATTAGGTCCACATATATTGGCCTTTTTGCAGGTGTCGCAAGAAGCTATTCGTATTGGTGGCGGCATTGTTCTATTTTTGATCGCTTTAAAAATGATCTTCCCCAACGAGGGCGGGTTGCTAGGTAAAGCGCCAGCAGGTGAGCCTTTTATAGTGCCCCTGGCTATTCCTTTAATGGCAGGGCCATCTAGCTTGGCTATGATTATGCTAATGCGTAAATCCGCGGAAGGCCAATGGTTAGATTTGTGGCTAGCGGTGACTGCAGCCTGGGCTGTGTCTGCTGCTATTTTGTTGGCCTCGCGGCGCTTATACAGAATTTTAGGCGACAAAGGCTTAACTGCGATCGAGCGTTTAATGGGTATGGTGTTGATTATTATGGCAGTACAAATGCTTTTGGAAGGCACTGCTCAGTACTTGAATATAGGTTAAGCGCGTCAGCTCTGTTCCATTACCCATGTATCATGTATGGATAATGGGGGCCAAAAGCTACTTTAGGGTCGCACCAAGGAAGATGCCTTGGCGGTGATTGGGGGATAGTTCGAGGTTGATAATTATAACCCGTGGTCAAACCACGACGAAGGTATTGACCATGAGTTTAAGCGTATTCGACCTGATGAAGATTGGCATTGGCCCATCAAGCTCTCACACAGTTGGCCCCATGCGTGCCGCACTAGCATTTGCAGAGCAACTTAAAGCTGAAGGTAAACTGACTCAAGTTGCTCGAGTTAAAGGCGAATTGTTTGGCTCTTTGGGCGCTACGGGCAAAGGTCATGCTAGCGATATTGCCGTCATCCTTGGTTTGTTGGGTGAAGCGCCAGACACTATCGACCCGCCTCAAGTACACCCTATGTTGGATGAAATTGCTGCCAATGAGCGTTTGCCATTGATGCGTGAGCATGAAATTGAATTCATTCAACACCGAGACGTGATTCTGAATTTAGAAGAATCGTTACCTTATCATCCAAATGGCATGACAATGAGCGCCTTTNATGCGTCTGGCGCGCTAGTGCTAGAGATGTCTTATTATTCTGTGGGTGGCGGTTTTATTATAGATGAAGTTGTCGCTATGGCTGGCGAACCTCCAGAAGACGACGACCAGCCAAAAATCCCTTATCCGTTTACTAGCGGTGTTCAATTATTGCAACACTGTAAGGACACTGGCCTGAGTATTAGCCAAGTGATGATGGAAAACGAAAAGACTTGGCGCACAGAAGAAGAGATTAGGAGCCAAATTCTTGCCATGTGGGAGGTAATGAAACAGTGCGTTCACACGGGTTGCCATACGGAAGGCGTATTGCCTGGTGGCCTTAACGTAAAGCGCCGTGCCGCCGATTTATATAAAAAACTTAACAGTTTAGGGTCTGTTAAGGTGATCACACCTCAGCTTTCTGCAATGGACTGGGTAAACTTATATGCCATGGCCGTGAACGAAGAAAACGCTGCCGGTGGCCGTATTGTTACTGCACCTACCAACGGTGCTGCGGGCATTATGCCTGCCGTAATGCATTATTATGATAATTTTTACCCCAATGCAAACGATGACGGCATTGTACGCTTTATGCTAGCAGCAGCTGCCGTTGGCATCTTATGCAAGCTTAACGCGTCTATTTCTGGCGCCGAAGTTGGTTGCCAAGGCGAGGTGGGTAGTGCCTGCGCGATGGCTGCAGCAGGTTTGGCAGAAGTGATTGGTGGCACCCCAGAACAAGTAGAAAATGCCGCAGAAATTGGTATGGAACATAACCTAGGTTTAACCTGCGACCCGATTGCCGGTTTAGTACAAGTGCCGTGTATTGAGCGTAATGCCATGGGTTCTATTAAAGCCATTAATGCCACCCATATGGCCATGCGCGGTGATGGCGTACACCTCGTATCCTTAGACGACGTGATTAAAACCATGCGTGAAACAGGTGCAGACATGCAGGACAAGTACAAAGAAACCTCTCGTGGTGGACTCGCAGTTAACGTCACCAACTGTTAATCTTGCGGCCTTGGGAATCCTAGCTAGCTGAAACGGAGAATGTGATGTCTAGATTGCGTCCAGAAGCGGGAATATTGCCTCCTGTTTCTAGCCATGTTACACAACAGGCGACCTTTGGTGAACGGCTAAGGGCGATTCGCCAAGACCGAAAAATGACCTTGCAGCAAGCCAGTAAAATGACAGGAGTGGCCCAGTCCACCCTGTCTAAGATGGAAAACAATCAGCTGTCTCCAACCTTTAACCTGATGCAAAAATTGGCAGTAGGTTTGGGCATTGATATGCCGCAATTATTTGCCCCGGTTAAAGAAGCTCGTATTTCTGGTCGCCGTAGTGTGACCAAAAAGCAGCAAGGCCGTGAACATCTCACAGCTACCTATGAACACGAGTTACTGGCCACTGAACTAGACTCCAAGCGTATGGTGCCTTTTAAAAGCCGAGTGCGGGCCCGGACCTTAGACGAATTTGGTGGATGGGTAAGGCATGAAGGCGAAGAGCTACTGCTCATACTCGAAGGGGATGTACTGGTACATACCGAAGAGTACGAACCCCTTGCTTTGAGCGAAGGCGACAGTACTTATTTTGACAGTACTATGGGTCACGCCGTAGTGTCTACTAGTAAAGAAGATGCTTTGGTGCTCTGGGTGTGTGTGGCTTAATGAAGCAAGTTGTTTTGGCCAGCGGTAACGCCGGCAAACTAAAAGAATTTGGCCAACGATTGGCACCGCTAGGGATAGAACTGGTCGCTCAAGATCAGTTTATCACCCAAGAAGTAGAAGAAACGGGTCTCAGCTTTGTAGAAAACGCTATTCTGAAAGCCCGCCATGCATCGGCAGCCTCCGGCTTACCTGCATTGGCAGATGATTCGGGTTTAGAGGTGGACGCCCTTAACGGTGCGCCGGGTATTTATTCAGCACGTTACGCAGGTTCGGCTTTAACCGGCTCAGCTAAAGATGTTGCTAATAGTGACCATTTAATTGCTAACTTAAAAGATGTGCCTAGCCACCTACGCACTGCGCGTTTTCAGTGTGTTTTGGTCTATATACGCCATAAACAAGACCCAACGCCGTTGATCTGTCAGGCAGCGTGGGAAGGCTTAATAATGGACTCTGCTCAGGGTGAGTATGGCTTTGGATATGATCCCGTTTTTCAAGTGATTGAAAAGGGCTGCAGAGCTGCAGAGCTGACCCCAGAGCAAAAAATCAGCATCAGTCATCGCGGTAAAGCGCTGGCTCAACTTCAAGCCGCATTGGCTTAACAACTACCGCTTACGCTAATGTCCGTACTCTCTCCTTTATTATCGCCTTTACTGCCTCCTTTAAGCCTCTATATCCATATTCCTTGGTGTGTGCGCAAATGTCCCTATTGCGATTTTAATTCCCACGCAACCGACGCCAATGGTGCCGGCAATGAATCTATTCCCGAGGCTGCTTATATCGCAGCTTTGCTGAACGATCTGCAAACAGAGCTAAAGGCGGTAGCAGGCCGTAGTTTGCACAGTGTTTTTATTGGCGGTGGCACACCTAGCCTTATGAGTGCCACAGGTATCGGCCAGATTCTCAATTATGTGAAAGCTAACATTGCTTGTGAAGCAGATATGGAGGTCACTCTAGAGGCTAATCCTGGCACCTTTGAGCAAGCTCGGTTTGCTGGCTTTTTAGATGCAGGTGTTAATCGCTTGTCTATTGGCGTACAAAGTTTTGATGACGACTGCTTAAAGGCTCTTGGTCGTATTCACAGCGCTGCTCAAGCCACCTCAGCTATACGTAGAGCTCAAGAATTAGGTTTTAAACGCATAAACCTAGACCTCATGCATGGCCTTCCGAATCAAAGGTTAGAGGCCGGTTTGTCTGATCTTGAGCAAGCGTTAGATTTTGGTACCGACCATTTGTCGTGGTATCAACTCACTATCGAACCCAATACCGAATACCATAGCCGCCCACCAAACTTGCCCGACGAAGATGTGTTGGTGGATATCCAAGACCAGGGCCAAGTATTAATCGAGTCGGCTGGTTTTACTCAGTACGAAATTTCTGCATATGCCAAACCAGGCAATCAGGCGCGCCATAACCTTAACTATTGGCGCTTTGGGGATTACATCGGTGTAGGTGCTGGCGCCCACGGTAAAGTGAGTCGTATTGATGATTCTGAATGGGTTATTGAACGGCGGGTTAAGTTGCGTCAACCCAAGGCCTATATGAGCGCTATTAGTGCTGTGTCTTCCAGTCACATAGTCACCGCAGATGAGCTAAGGTTGGAGTTTTTTATGAATGCCTTGCGCCTGCAAAAAGGTGTAGGTGAAGAAAGCTACGGCGCCTATACGGGCCAGCCTTTCACTGATGTAGAAAGCGCTGTTTTTGCAGCCAGGCAAGCGGGGCTGATGATGCCCGACCGACTTCAAGCCAGCCCTCTTGGATGGCGCTTCCTCAATGATTTGCTGACTTATTTTGAGTAGATTATTGTTCTAAATAGAAGGTTTGGCTAAATTTTAAAGGGATAGCGTCGGCATTTAAGTCGGGCTGTATTTTTAACTCGAAACGCCACATTTCTTGTTCAGTAAAACGCAGTTGGGCTATGTAGTAGATGGCGTTCTGTTCTTTTATCTGCAGAAACTCTAACGGTATCATTTGGCCAATAATATTGGTGCGGGTGCCGGTGACCACGGCAGCTAGGGGCCGCTTGGTTATTCTGTCGATCACGGACACGTTTAGCAAGGCGCGATTTCTGGCGCGAGTAAAGCCATAGCTTTGGGCCACTTCTGGTGTCACCATCATGGTGTTGAACGCATTATAATGGATGTCGTATTTTTGGCTATGAATGGCTTGCTCTGCGTAGGCAGGTAGCGCTAACGAGGCTAGCAAAAGGCAACAGATAAGGCTAAGGTGGCGAATAGAGTTCATGGGTTTTTGGCTTTTATAGTTCAGTTATAGTTCGGTGAATTAGTTCGGTGAGTTAGGGCTGCTATAGAGTGACCAATTGTGCGTGATAGAACGCAAAAAGTAAAAACAAAAGCATAGCAAACCGTAGGTAAACATATGATTAAGAATTTTTTAGTTGGGCTAGGTGGTGTAATCACCATTATCCTAGTAGGCCTTTCGGTGACTGATAATATGCACATTATTAGAGGCGTTAAAGCGACCTACTTGCAGGGGCAAACAACGGCCAATATTAATGATGGCTCTGGGTTTAATCAAACCACCATACGTGCAGCTTCGCACCAACCTTTTGTAAAACATCAACAATACAACGCCGTGCCTCTAAGCCAACCCTTGAGGGATTATTTGATAGCGCAAAAATCGGTTGCTTTTATGGTGCTAAAAGATGGCGAAATTTGGCATGAATCCTACTATGGACCTTATACGAGTCGCAGCCAAACCAATTCATTTTCGATGGCTAAAACGGTCATCACCCTACTTGTAGGGGCAGCCATTGATGACGGTTATATTACACACTTTGACCAACCCATTATCGACTTCTTACCGGAATTAAATGACCGTGCTAAGGAGGTGACCATCGCTCAATTGTCGGCCATGACGTCGGGCATGGATTGGGACGAAAACTACTACTCGCCCTTTTCTTTAACGCCAAAGCTCTATTATGGCAGCGACAGCGAAGCCTTTGTGTTGGCGCAAAATTACGATCAACAGCCAGGTGAAACCTTCTATTACAGCAGCGCCTCAACCCAGTTACTTACCTTGGTTCTTAAGCGGGCGCTAAAAGGCATTAGTGTGTCCGACTATTTATCCCAGCGTCTGTGGCAGCCTTTAGGTATGAACGCCGATGCGCTGTGGCACACGGATGATAAAGGTTTTGAGCTAGGTTATTGTTGCATTAGTACCAATGCAGAAAATTGGGCAAAAATAGCCCAACTGTTACTCAACGACGGCACTTGGAATGGCCAAAATATTATTAGTGGCGACTTTATTAATAGTATTAAAGAAACCACCTTGGTGCCGTATTACGCCCATGCACTTTGGGTTGATCAACGCAGCCCCGCAAGTTTTTACGCCTTAATGGGGCATTTGGGCCAGTACACAATCATTCATCCTGAAGAGAATGTTGTAGTGATACGTTTAGGGGAAACGCGCATTAAGGACAGTGATAACATTACTCGTTTCTTGCCCTCTGAAATTGAGTTTTATAGTGATGAAGTATTGCAGCTCGTTGAAGCAAATCCTTAACCTTAAGGTCTTTTCCGACCAAGGATAGATAGTATGGGCAATATACTAATAACGGGTGCCAGCCGTGGTATTGGTGCCGCAACCGTAAAAGCGCTTGCAGCTAAAGGCCACAACCTGTGTATTAACTACAATAAACGCAAAGACAAAGCGGGCATTTTATTACCCCACGGGTTCGTTTACCGACGTGGCGGGTGGCCGGTAGCTATAGTGCGAAGCGGGCCAATATGAGACACTAATAACCTCAGTAATGTATCACTATTTTGAGTCTAAAAAGGGCGTTAATTCACCATGACAAATGCAGGTGTTTTTTTAGTACAAACGGTATTTGGATTATACCTAATGCTGGTAATTATTCGGTTTATGTTACAGCTGGCAAAAGCTGACTTTTATAATCCATTGGCCCAAGCCATGGTGAAAGTCACCCAACCCGTTGTAGGGCCGTTACAGAAAATACTGCCACGTACTGGTCGGTTTAGTTTGGCGGCTATACTCGCCGCCTTTTTAGTCCAGATGTTACTCATTGTCTTAGTATTATTAATAGCCGGTTTTGGCATGCCTAACCCTGTAAGTTTAGCTATTTGGAGCCTCATTGGTTTGGCTTCTCAGGTTTTAGACCTACTATTTTTTGCTATATTAGCAACAATTATTTTGAGTTGGTTGGCGCCCCAAGCAAACCACTCAGCGACCTATTTATTACATCAACTTACGGAACCTGTTATGGCGCCCGTGCGCCGTATGTTACCCAATTTGGGTGGCTTAGATTTCTCTCCTATTTTAGTATTCATTATGATTAATTTGGTCAATATGTTGGTGATTCAAAGTTTAGCGCAAAGCTTTGGTATGCCACGTGGTTTGGTATTAGGGCTGTAACATGACACAAGAATCCCCAGACGCAGTATTCAACTTTGAAGCCTCATTGGTAGAATTAGAATCCCTGGTCCAGCAAATGGAACAGGGCGACTTAACCCTAGAGCACTCCTTGCAAGCCTTTGAGCGCGGTATTGCCCTTACACGGGGCTGTCAAACAGCGTTAGCCGCTGCCGAGCAAAAAGTGAATGTGCTGATGCAAGATGCCCAAGGCAGAATTGTAGAGCAGCCTTTTAACAAGGAGCTGTAACGTGGAATTTAACACTTTAGACGAGTTTTTAGCCCACTCAAAAACTCGAGTAGAGCAGTACCTAAATACCGCCATTAGCCAGCGCCGTGCTAGTGGCGTGTTATCACAAGCCATGGCCTACAGCGCAGTGCAGGGCGGTAAGCGAGTAAGGGCGGCCTTGGTGTATGGTGCAGCCCGTGCGGTGGGTGTAGACCATGGGGCGCTGGATCCATTAGCAGCCGCAGTTGAAGCCTTGCATGCCTACTCTTTGATCCATGACGACCTGCCGGCTATGGATGATGACGCATTGCGCCGTGGTCAGCCTAGCTGTCATATTGCTTTTGACGAAGCGACGGCAATATTGGCCGGTGACGCACTACAAGCGTTAGCATTCGAACTGGTGGCTTCTGCCCACGGAAATCAATTAGGTGCGTCACAATGTTTAGCGATGGTGTCTAGCCTTGCTGANGCCGTGGGTGCACAGGGCATGGTGGCGGGTCAAATGTTAGACATGGCGGCAGAACATGATGCCGTTAATTTGGCCCAGTTAGAGCATCTACACAGGCTCAAAACCGGTGCGCTCATTGTCTCTAGTGTAGAGCTTGGCGCTATGGCCCAAGCACAAGTAACCCCAGAACAATTGGATAGCTTACGTCAATATGCCCACGCTATTGGTTTGGCGTTTCAGGTGCAGGACGATATTTTAGATGTGGAAGGCGAAACGAGCACTTTGGGCAAACCCCAAGGTTCAGATGTGCTCAACGATAAGTCGACTTACCCCGCTTTGTTGGGTATGAGCCTTGCGAAGGCGCGCTTGTATGAATTGCATCAAGACGCAGTAAGCAGCGTAGAAGAATTTGGTGAATCAGCAAACCCCCTCGTATGGTTAGCAGACTTTATAGTGACTCGCCAGCACTAAGCCAATGATCCCTATTATTCAGTCCATTCCATTAAGTCTGCCAGTGACACCTTTGTTAGATCAGGTTAATGGTGTGGACGATTTGCGGCAGTTAGAGCATGGGCAATTACCGCAGCTCGCTTATGAATTACGCCTTGCCCTACTCCACAGTGTGGGGCAAACGGGTGGGCATCTGGGCGCTGGTTTAGGTGTGGTCGAACTCACCATTGCCCTGCATTACATGCTGGAAACACCCACCGATCGTTTAATCTGGGATGTAGGCCACCAAGCCTATCCTCATAAAATGTTAACAGGGCGTAAAAACGCCATGTTAACCATGCGTCAGGCGGGTGGTTTAGCACCCTTCCCTAAACGCGACGAAAGCCCGTTTGATGCCTTTGGTGTGGGCCACGCTAGCACCTCCATCAGTGCCTTGTTAGGTATGGTATTGGCGAGCCAGAATNCATCTGCTCATCATGTGGCAATTATCGGCGATGGAGCTCTNACTGGCGGCATGGCCTTTGAAGCGTTAAATCATATGGCCCATTGCCAAGCTAATGCCTTAATTATTGTTAATGACAATGACATGGCCATTGATGAAAACTTGGGCGGGTTAGCCACCTTTTTGGATGATCACCATGGACATGGTGGCCCTGAGCAATGGTTTACCGCATTAGGCTTTACTTACCGTGGCCCAGTAGATGGCCATGACCTGCCTTTGTTGATGGCGAGTATACAAGAGTTGTTGGCCTTGCCCGGGCCTAAATTGCTGCACATCCACACGCTAAAGGGCAAAGGGTATGGGCCAGCTGAATTAGACCCGGTGGGTTATCACGCCTTGGCTAAAATTGACCCAATAGGTCATGAAAAACAA
>JGI26060J43896_10000468_pt1 | contig 14762 bp, 14 predicted proteins | sample MarorgKNORR_S2LV_6_FD_43896 | JGI IMG/M metagenome (IMG submission 43896) | reverse complement strand
TTACCGGAAATCATATTGATAATAGAACCAGGAACAAAAAACGGGGATACTTTTCGAGCGCCGGAATTTCGAATCAACAGTGCGGTGTCTTCAATACTGGTAATACCGCCGATGCCAGAGCCAATAGCTACTCCTGACCGTTCTTCATCCCAGCTTGAATCAACAAGACCTGAATCAGCAAAGGCCTGGACTCCAGCGGCGATTCCGTACTGCATAAACACATCGAGACGGCGCGCCTCTTTAGATTCCATGTACAAATCGCTTTGGAAGTTTTTAATAGAACCGCCAAACTGTGTACTAAATCCACTAGCGTCCATATGTTCAAGCGCATTAATGCCGCTGCGACCATCTTTTAGAGCGCCCCATGATGTCTTGACGTCATTGCCAACCGGAGTAATTAATCCGAGTCCGGTAATCACAACTCTTCTACTGTTCAATGACCCACTCTCCAGGTTTTAATTGCTGTCAGCCACATAAACAAAAACTACTCTAGAGAGGTCCAGAGTAGTTTTTGTTTTATGACCCAATTAAATCTTACAGGTGTTCGTTGATGTAATCGCAGGCAAGCTGGACAGTTGTGATTTTCTCAGCTTCTTCGTCAGGAATTTCAGTTTCAAATTCTTCTTCCAAAGCCATAACCAATTCAACGGTATCCAAAGAATCGGCGCCTAAATCTTCTACAAATGAAGCAGAAGGTTTTACTTCGTCCTCTTTTACGCCAAGCTGTTCGCAGACAATCTTCTTAACGCGATCTTCAATGCTACTCATATTATTATTAGCTCCTAATCCTTTGTTTCTTAAGACGTTTCTGTCCGTCTTTCTGTTACAAGCGTCCCGCAGTTGACCACCCTGTAATAAAGAGACGCAGTTTACCTCTATTTTCTAACATTGTAATGTTTAAATTAAAAAAATAACTATTGACTTATCCCCTAAATAAGGAGAGTAACCTGTATTCAAGCCATATACATTCCACCATTTACATGGATGGTCTCACCAGTAATATAGGCCCCACTATCGGAAACTAAGAAGCCGACTACTGATGCAATTTCCTCTGACTTGCCGAGGCGCGATAGAGGAATCTGGGATAATAAAATTTCGATTTGCTTTTCTGGCAAACCCCGGGTCATATCCGTATCAATAAAGCCGGGAGCAACAGAGTTAACTGTAATACCTCGGGAGCCGATTTCTTTTGCCAGAGCTCTTGAAAAACCCTCTATTCCTGCTTTCGATGCAGCGTAATTCGTTTGCCCTGCATTGCCCATAGAACCCACGACGGAGCTCACATTTACGATTCTGCCCCATCTTGCTTTTGTCATACCTTTTAGACAGGCTCTGCATACCCGGTAAATTGAACTCAAGTTCGTTTGTATTACCGCATCCCATTCTTCTGCATTCATTCGCATGAGCAAATGATCACGGGTAATACCCGCATTATTCACCACCACCGTTGGCACTGAAAATCCTTCTTGGATCTGAGTTAGCAACCCGGAGACTGACTCATTTGATGAAACATCAGTACAATAGCCTTTACCAAGGTAATTTTTACCCTCTAGATATGCAGAAATATTATCCGCACCGGCCTGGCTAGTTGCAGTGCCAATTACAGTAAAACCACGCCTACCTAATTCCAAGGCAATTGCTCGCCCTATGCCACGACTGGCGCCAGTTACGAGAGCAACGTTCTCAGAATTGCTCATATATCACTCCTTCATTGTTTATAGAATTAATCAAACGCATTGCTAAGCCAAGATTTCAGCAATGGCACTCTCTAGAGAACCATGCTCATCACTACCAAAGCAGGCAATGTCTGGCTCAATACGTTTTATTAATCCACTCAATACTTTGCCCGGACCTATTTCTACCAGTTTTGAAATTCCTGCATTATAAATTAGTTGTACTGACTCCACCCAAAGCACTGGTGAATAGAGTTGTTGAATCAGATTCATTTTTATCGTTTCCACATCATCACAAATTTTGGCGTTATAGTTATGAACGACCGGTATCTTAGCTGCTGCAAATTCTATTGAATTCAATTTCTCCGCCAACTGCTCTCCCGCCGGTTTCATTAACGCACAGTGAGAGGGGACACTTACATTAAGTGGCAAAGCCCTTTTTGCTCCAGCTTTTTTGCAGAGTGCCATCGCCCTTTCTACTGCCTCAATATTACCTGCAATAACTGTCTGACCGGGTGAATTAAAATTAGCAGGGGAAACAACTTGTCCTTGCTCAGCTTCATCACAAATTTCATGGATTTGATAGTTCTCCAATCCGACAATAGCAGCCATTTTCCCCGTACCAATGGGTACCGTCGATTGCATGTACTGGCCTCGATGATGAACGATGCTTGTTGCATCAGCCAAACTCAAAACTTCAGCACAGACCAATGCCGAGTATTCGCCTAAGCTGTGGCCCGCAAGAATCTTTGGCCGTGGCGCGTTTAATTGTTGCCANAGCCTCCAAATGGCCACCGATGCGGTAAGCAATACGGGCTGAGTGATATGAGTCTGATCTAGGCAATTGCTGCCATCATGTTGACAAATCTCCCAAAGATTAAGATTTAGAACCTCAGAAGCTTCCGCAAAAGTTTGCTCGATAATTGAGTGGGAGGCGGCAAGATTACTTAGCATACCTAGCTTTTGCGATCCCTGGCCTGGGAAGACAAATCCGAAATTTTGCATATCTAGCCTCTATCCCTTAATTTTTAAGTGAACTCTCAATTTCTCGCAACAAACTATCTCTAGATACACGGACAGCTCTGCTTACATTTGTTTCTGAATAGCAAGCTAGTCAATGCCAGGGCCCGAGCTGTCGCATCAGTTTAGCTCAATCATGGCTGCAACTTTTTCAGCGATCAACTGGGAGGCTGCGCTTTCTACTTCTTGCACAGCTCGAATAATGGCGTACGCAAATCCTTCCATGGTTGCGTTACCATGGCTTTTAATGATACTGCCCTGCAATCCTAATAGACTGGCGCCATTAAATCGTTGGGGGTTTATAGCCTTACTCAAACGTGCTGCTGATGCATTATCTTTCAGCTCTACACTTGATGCATTGTACTGTGCTGCCAATAGTCCATTGACCACATTAGCCACTCCAGCAGCAGACTTTATCATCACATTGCCAACAAAGCCGTCACATATGACGACATCGACCTCTCCATCAAATACCTGACTAGGTTCTATAAATCCGACAAAATCTAGCTGCTCACATCGTTCCATAAATAAACTGGCANCACGCACNTCCAGTGTGCCCTTGTATTCTTCTGAGCCAATATTTAGCAAAGCTACCTTGGCACTCCCATTTATAGATGCTGCGAACGCCGAACCCATCAACGCGAACTCAAAAAGTTGCTGAGCGTTACATTTTGGGTTTGCACCCACGTCGAGCAAATAAGAGCACTGGGAAACCCCTGGAATTGACGCCATTAACGCCGGTTTTTGGATGCCCAAGATAGTTTTCAGCAAGTGTCGCCCGATCATTAGCAATGCACCGGTATTTCCAGCACTAACCATGGCTTGCACCTCTCCCGACTTGACTAGCTCCACAGCACGATACATTGAGGACTCTTTACCATTCCGAAGTATATTTCCCGGAGCATCACTGTCATCAATACTCTGCTCTGCGTGGACAATAACTAGGCGCGCTGATAGCGAATCCGGTATTTCAGACAATAAAGGTTCTATCTGAGCGGAATTACCGACCAGGTACAGGAATAATTCATGGGTTATTTCGAGTGCATGCAGCGCAGCAGGAATAGTTAATGCAACCCCGCCATCACCACCCATAGCATCAATTGCTATGCGTTTTTTATTGCTCAAGGTTAGTCTTCGCCGAGATCCAGTACTTTCTTGCCCTTATAAAAACCATCTCCAGTTACATGATGCCGTCTGTGGACTTCACCCGTGGTTTTATCTGTCGATAAAGTAGGCCCTGAGAGGGAGTCATGGGAACGCCTCTGGCCTCGCCTGGAACGCGTTACTTTACTTTTCTGAACAGCCATTTCATATCTCCTAAACCAATTTATTCTTTAATTTCAAGTAGTTCAATCCGTTTTCTTAAGTTCTTTAAGAATAGAAAACGGGCTTTTTGTTTGATTATCATCAGCGTTAGCAACAATTGCAGAAGAGCCAACCTGATAGTTCAACGCATTCGCACATTCGCCTTGCGAGTGATAACTCACAATAGGGAGGCAAAGTATTAATTGCTCCTCTATTATTGTGGCCAATTCCAATTTAAAGCCCTCACATATCCAAGGATCAAAATTGGGTTCTAAATCTGCTGCTTTAGCCTCATCTCTAAGCAAGACGAGCCTTATATCGTCAGCTAACTCAATCCCTAGAGGGGCCAAGCACCTTTGGCAATAAACTTGCACCGAAGCTGCAATCGTACCAGTTATTTGTCGCTGGCCTGACTCAGCTATTCTGAAAAACAACTCTACCTTCACTGAGCCTACTGGAGCTGATAGATATTCTTGAAACAGCTCCAGCTTTTTCAAGCTTAAATTACCGGCGATAGCAGCCCCTTCAGGGAAGACTTTTCGTGTATCAACGTAGGCTGGAATCTGGCTCTCAGACATAGGCGCGCAATAATAGGCGCCTGGAGGTCAACTGTCAAAANAATCTGTCATTAACCTCTGCTTTGAATTTATTTATAAGCANCTGTATTTATTGAATATTCTTTAGATTTTCTAATATTCCCTGCATTTGTAAATTTAACTCTGCTTCAGCCATTATTTTTTCATTGGCTAGCCCATATTCAAATTGTATTGAGCTAGCATGGAGACACAGATTCTTGTGTCCTTTTAACGCCACATCAACAGTTTTGGCTCCGTACTTTTCATCACCTAAAATAGGAAATCCAGCATATTGACAGTGAACTCGAATTTGGTGGGTACGCCCAGTTAGAGGCCTAGCCTCAATAAGAGTAGCGTGAGAGAACGCCGCGATAGTTTTAAAATAGGTGAGCGATGCCTTTCCTTTCGCAACGACTTTTACTATGCGCTCACCTGAACTAAGCTCATTCTTCTGTAGCGGTACATCCACCTCAGTTAAAGAAGAAGGCCAATTTCCAACGACCAGTGCCAGGTAGCGTTTCCTTATCTCCCTTGTTTTAAATTTGGCTTGTATCTCTTTTAAAAATATAGAGTTTTTTGAAATTAAAATACACCCAGAAGTATCTCGGTCCAGCCTGTGAGCAAGCTCCAGTCCAGACCATTCTGGCTGCAACTGACGCAGTGCTTCAATCAAACCAAGGCGGATTCCTGTGCCGCCATGTACCGCGAGACCAGCTGGTTTATTAAGTATCATCAGATCTTCGTTTTCGAATAGGATGCTTTCTCGTAGCAAACCGGCAAGACCAGGGCTGGGTTTCGCGATAGCTGGTCCGTTAGAAACATTAACGGGTGGAATCCGTATTTCATCACCGAGATGAAGTTTGCTCTCTGGCTTACATCGCTTCTTGTTAATCCGCACTTCCCCTCGACGGATGATTCGATAGATTCGTGATCGAGGCACACCTTTTAGATATCGAAGTAAATAGTTGTCTATACGCTGCCCTTCGTGGGCAACCAAGACTCTGATTAGTTGAACTTTAGACTCTTGGACACGTGGTAGTTTGTTCTTTTCCATAGCAGGGATTGCAGGGAACGGATGTTCACTTTCCTTATTGTTGATGAAATCTTACTCAAAGTAGTGCTATTCAATCAACAGCGCTCCATTAAGTCGAACTCAGCCAGTAATTGTAGTTTAAAATTAGGCACTATCAGATCAATAATCGCTAATTTTACATCAATCTGAACTCGTTGAATGGTGTACAATCCCCTCTTTTTTTAAGCAGCGAAGTTTCCTCATCAAACACTATGGATACACTTAAGGAACACCTTAGCAATCTCGTTAGCACTAGCTTGTCCTCAGTCTCAGGGGAGCTTAAGTGCAACGCCAATGTAGTTACTACATCTAAGCCCGAATTTGGTGATTATCAAGCCAATGGTGCCATGGCTATAGCTAAGAAATTAGGCAGTAATCCCCGAGATTTTGCACACCTAGTTGTTAACGATCTGGCAAATAAAAACGATCCAATAATCGCAAAGATGGAAGTTGCTGGCCCAGGGTTTATCAACATTCACTTGGCAGCTACCGCACTACGTGATCGAGCAAATTCAGTTATTTCCAATATCCGTGATCTGATACCCCCGACTCCAAACCCACAGCGAGTCGTGGTTGACTATTCCTCGCCAAATCTAGCAAAGGAAATGCATGTTGGGCACTTGCGAGGAACTATAATTGGTGATTGCCTGGTTCGAGTATTAGAGCGACTTGGACACGAAATTATTCGCCAAAACCATGTCGGGGATTGGGGAACTCAATTCGGTATGCTGATCGCTTATATGAACGAACTAAGAGCAGAACAAGGGGACTTGCCGACTCAATTAGCCGACTTAGAAACCTTTTACCGAGCCGCCAAGGAACGCTTTGATTCTGACCCAGTGTTTGCCGAAAATTCACGTGCGAGCGTGGTTAAATTACAAAGTGGAGACCCTGAATATCTAGAGGCTTGGAAGACGTTTATTGACGAGTCATTACAACATTGTCATAAAGTGTATGAAAAGCTTGGAGTAAGCCTTAACAGAGAAAACCTAAAAGCTGAAAGTTTCTATAACAGTGAACTTGAAAATATAGTCAAAGTATTAGAAGAGAAGTCTTTACTCTCTATCTCTGACGGCGCGAAATGTGTTTTCTTACCGCAATTTACTGGTAAAGATGGGGAACTCCTCCCAGTGATAGTTCAAAAATCAGATGGCGGCTTTCTCTATGCTACGACAGATCTTGCAGCTATCAAATACCGTTCTTTTGAGTTAGATGTGGCACGTTCCCTTTATGTTGTAGATGCTCGCCAATCGTTGCACTTTCAACAGGTGTTCGCAGTGGCTAAAAAGGCAAAATTAGCTAACGAGGACATTTCTCTAGAACATATTACATACGGCACAATGATGGGAAGTGATGGAAAACCTTTCAGAACTCGCTCGGGTGACACAATTAAACTTATAGACCTTCTGGACGAGTCATCAAAACGAGCTTTTGAGCTCGTAACTGGCAAGAACCCTGATTTAGAAGAAGCTTCTAGAAAGCTAATAGCCGATAAAATCGGAATTGCCTCAGTAAAATACTCTGAGCTTTCCAAAAACAGAACTAGCGATTATATTTTTGATTGGGCAACTATGCTGTCTTTCGAAGGCAATACAGCACCCTATTTAATGTACGCTTACGCTAGAATTAAAAGCATCTTGCGCAAGCATAATCTTGAGGTCGGATCTCAGAAAATATCCATTAGCGAAACTACTGAAGAGCGCACATTGATACTTAAAGTTCTGCAACTTCCAGAGATAGTGGCTGTGGTCGCCAAGGACTGCTACCCCAATCTTCTTTGTAATTATCTTTATGAACTAGCTGGCGCCTTTATGCGTTTTTATGAGGCCTGCCCTATTCTAAAAGCTGAAGACGAATTGCGAAGCTCTAGATTGGCCTTAGCGGCACTTACAGCTGATGCACTACAGCAAGGACTCAATCTGTTAGGTATTGAGCCCCTGGAACAGATGTAAGCATTCTCTCTATCTGTAAATACAATTTAGCCCGCAAAGTGGCATTAACTAATTGCTAAGTTCAAGTAATAACTTATTTAGACGGGCCGAGAAATCACCTGGATCATCAAGCTGACCATTATCAGCTATGCTCGCCTGACCAAATAGGATAGCAACCAAATCCGAAAATCTGTCTTCATCAGGTTCCGTATCCAATTTTACCACCAACGGATGATCTGGATTAATTTCAAATATTGGCTTAGTTTCGGGAACTGACTGGCCGGATGCTTCCATTATTTTCCTCATTTGCGAACCCATGTCGTGCTCACCCACGGCCAAACAAGCAGGTGAATCAGTTAAGCGATGGGTAACCCTTACCTCTTTTACCTTTTCGCTCAGACATTTCTGTATCCGTTCAACAAGCCCTTCTAACTCTTTTTCATTCTTTTCTTGTAACTTTTTATCTTCTTCATCATCAAGTTTGCCCAGGTCTAACTCACCCCTAGAAACATCTTGAAATTTCTTACCATCAAATTCTTGCATATGACTCATCAGCCACTCATCGATGCGCTCGTACATTAAGACCACTTCAATGCCTTTTTTCTTAAAAATTTCGAGATGAGGACTTGTTCTAGCAGCAGCCTCTGATTCGCTCACAATATAGAATATCTTTTCCTGCCCTTCCTTCATTCTTGAGACATATGCCTCCAAGCTCTGATCTTCATTACCAACATCAGATTCTGTAGTTGTGAAACGAAACAGTTTGGCGATTTTTTCTTTATTGACGAAATCTTCAGCAGGGCCTTCTTTTAAAACTTGGCCGAATTCTTTCCAGAAATTAGCATAGTCATCACCATTCTTCTTTTTACTCAGCTTCCCAAGCATATCCAGAGCCCGTTTTGTCAGTGCCGACCGCATTGAATCTACTACCGGGTCCTTCTGCAAAATTTCCCTAGAGACGTTAAGTGAGATATCGTTAGAATCAACCACTCCTTTTATAAAACGTAAATATAAAGGCAAAAATTGCTCTGCGTCGTCCATTATAAAAACACGTTGAACGAAGAGCTTCAGACCTCGGGCTGCATCCCGGTTCCATAAATCATAGGGAGCCCTACTAGGCAAATATAGCAAACTCGTATATTCCAATTTACCTTCAACTTTATTATGACTCCAGTTCAAAGGATCTTCGAAGTCATGACTGACATGTTTATAGAATTCTTTGTATTCATTTGCTTTTACGTCTTTGCGAGGTTTAGTCCAGAGAGCCTTAGCATCGTTAACTGCTTCGTACTCAGTAGCTACATCTTTTTCTCCGGCATCCTTTGTTTGATCCTTTTCATTTTCATCCAAGGTCGTTGGCACTTCCTGCTTTTCCATCATTACGGGTATCGAAATATGATCCGCATATTTTTTAACAATACCTCTCAGCCGATAGGCCTCAGCAAAACCAGACTCATCACTCTTTAGATGCAGTGTAACTACGGTTCCTCTAGTTGATTTTTCGGCTATCTCGATAGAATAATCGGCTTCACCCTTCGACCGCCACAAAGTGGCTTCACTGACCTCTGTGCCTGCTTTACGGGTCAGCACCTCTACCTCGTCTGCAACAATAAAAGCAGAATAAAAGCCGACACCAAACTGCCCGATGAGTTGTGAATCTTTTTGCTGATCACCAGTAAGGCTTTCCAAGAATTGAGCTGTACCACTCTTTGCAATCGTTCCCAGATGACTGATGACTTCGTCACGAGTCATGCCTATTCCGTTGTCTGATATACTGACGGTATTTTTGTCACTATCAAAATCAATGCTAATGCGCAGGTCAGAATCATTTTCAAATAGTTCCGGAGATGACAGTCCTTCAAATCGTAATTTATCTGCAGCATCCGAGGCATTTGAGATTAACTCCCGCAGGAATATTTCCTTATTACTATAGAGCGAATGAATCATTAGATGCAGCAACTGCTTCGCTTCTGTTTCAAATCCCCGTGTTTCTGCTTGTGTTTTATTGCTCATTCTGCAACTCCAGTAATTCATTTCTGTTTTTTTATTGTCAAAAAAAAACCCAGCCACATCANATGNCTGGGTTCTTTTATAAGGTCAAATCTTAGAAATTCAAGGATTTAGCCCAAGTTTTGTTATAAACCATCTCACTGCAATGAGGGATAAGGCTGGTAAAAATCGATAGCAATGGCTTTTCTTTCCGCAATGATATTAAACCTGCTCTGAGTACTGTTTATGAAGGTTATGTAATTAACTGCGGCAGTGTTCTCTTCTCTATCACCAAAATCGGCTGCCTCAGTGGCTGCTTCTAGGGCGCCCTCAAAGTCTTCTAACTCAATCTTGGATCGAGCAAGAAATAATAAAGTATCACCACGATCGGAAAGGTCCCCTTTGTCTAACGCGTTTTGAAATGCCTCCACGGCATCTTCGTAGTTCCGAGTCACATAATGGATATAGCCAACATTATCCCAGCCATCCCCAGATTCATCAAAATCAGCAACCGCAAGCGCAGGCTCCAAAGCGGCTTCATATTCACTGGCAAGCAAAAACATCTGTGTATAGATAGTGAGGTTATCCTCATCCGCTTCCATTATACCGGCGTCTAATCCTTCTTTGATAATCTTAGTTCCACTCATGGGGATATCAAGTCCTGCCATGGATTGCCCTAGATTCAAAAATCGATTGTCATCCTCAACATAGCCCTTTAAATATGCCAGATTCAAAGATCTTACTCGACGCTCTTCATCGTCAATACTTGCATAAACTGCACTTAAGTTCATCCAGTCAGTGGCTTCGTCATAGAGCATGATCATGCTCTTGGTCACGTCCAGAGCGCTCACAAAATCTTCCAAGGTGAAATAGATGCCGTTCAAATACGCATAGTCGTCCCTGTCTAGTGGTACCTCACGAGATAGTAATAGCTGCATGTAGCTTATCCAGTAGGGCAGAGCTTCCGCGAATTGTTCTTGCTGATAATGTCCATAGGAAAGCCCGCGGAAGACAATATCGTCCTCTTCCAGCGAGGCTTCTCTCCAGAGTACATAATTACGGACCGACTCTGAATATTCTTCTTCAGCCATATAAAGCTGGCCTAGCGACTTTAAAGTTCTAAGTTTTGTATCTTCTCGAAGGGTTTCGATGGTTAGTAATTGCTCAAAGGTATTAATAGCCTCTGGGTAATTTTCCAATGTCAGGTAGTAATTAGTGAAGAAATTTAGCGTGGTTTGTTTTTCAAAATCGTTCATACGTTCGAATCGACGTTCGTATAATTCATCAAGTTCTGCTTTTGCTTCGACCAGATTCGGCTCATCTTCCGGATCTTCAGGAGTCATTAACTCCTGAATATTAGTGATAGCTCTCATTACTTGAGGACCCAGTGTTCCAGCTGTTCTAGCTTCTGGGGGCGCACGCTGTTCTTCGCCAGCAAAGACGATTTGACTCTGCCACACTGGCGTTGCCATTACCGTAGCAAGGAAAGCCAGCTTAAGTGTATTACTTAGTTTCATACTACTAGTCCTCAAGCTGATAGCGGAATAAGTATTGAACATCATCAACCTGGACGCCCTGCCCATCAATCACTCTAGGTTGAAATTTAAACCTGGCTGCTGCCCGAAGAGATGACCGATCAAAAATGTTAGGTGGTTCTGCATCGGTCACGACAATTGAATCTTCGACGACACTGCCTTGCCCATTAACCGAGAAAGATACTAAACACCAACCCTGAATCCCGCGTTGAGCGGCACGCGTAGGATACTGAGGAGCAATAGCCACAAGTGGTAAATAGTCGCCATCAGTCGCCGAAATGGATGCGTTACTTAATTGTAAGCCGGTATCAAGTTGAGCTGTTGCACGCTCTATATTTAATGCTGGCCCATCAGACAAATTGATCTGCTTATCAGGGGTGTCAGGAACGTCTTCTGTAACTTCTTCAATCGGCTCTGGCTTATCGATCTCTTCAATCACTTCGAGTTCAATATCCGGCATTGTGGCATCAACAACTTTTACAACATTCACACGCTCATCGAGCGCACTTCCAGACGCGATAAGAGCTTGCATAAAATAAAACAGGCCGAGTGTGATCCCTGCCGCCAAACCCATTGATATAGCCCATCTAATAACTATCATTGGCTAAGCCTCCGCTGAAATTGATACATCTTCTATGTTCGCTTCTCTAGCTGCATTTAGAATAACCATTACTTGCTCATTATCTGCGTTTGCATCAGCCTGAATAATTATTACTGAATTCGGGGCATCGGCTAAGCGCAATTCAAAGCGGGAACGGATAAATCGTGGATCAACTTGATCGCCGTCTATCCAGATATCACCCGATGGACCCACGGCGATTAATATTAAATCTCCCGAAGTATCATCGACAGTAGAGGCTTCTGGTTTAGTTACCTCAATACCAGCTTCGGTCACGAAGACAGAAGTTACAATAAAAAATATGAGGAGAATAAATACAACATCAAGCATTGGAGTGAGATCGATCTCGCCCGCATCTTCATCCTGTTTCCTCTTCATTAAACCTGATTTCATTATTTTTATACCTTAGGTTAATTCGTCGGCTTTTTACTTAGTTACTCAACGGTAAGTGATCTGCTAGCAACTCAAGATCACGGTCAACTTTTGCTTTTAGATAATTTGATGCAAAAATACCTGAGATCGCACCTACCATCCCAGCCATAGTCGGGATGGTAGCTTTGGAGACACCGCCAGCCATGGATTTAGCATCCCCTCCACCACTAACCGCCATTACGAAAAATACCTCGATCATTCCTGTAACAGTGCCGATGAGACCGAGTAAAGGACAAATTGTAACCAGAACTTCGATGATAGGCAGGGTGTTACGAACATCCAAGGATATCTTTGAAATCATCATCGTACGAATTTGATGCGCACTCCATGATTTTGTATCCGAGCGCGCGTTCCATTCTGCCAAAGCGAACTTGACGTTTTTCTTGTGAGTTGTGTTGAGGTACCAAATGCGCTCAAACACTAATGACCACTTCACAAACAGGAGCCAGGCGATGATGGTTAACACAGAACCACCTCGCTCCATGAACAGATTCACAGAATCAATAATATCTAGAAATGCAAAATACATACGCTAATTCCTCAGCTATTAAGCTCGACTATTAGCAATTTGTTCTGCTTTCTGCGCGATCATTCCAGTAGCTTGTTCTTCCAGGATATGCGTAATAGTGTCAGCCCTGCTCTTAACCACGGTATGCATAAAGATAGTAGGAATAGCGACCACGATACCCAACACTGTCGTCATCAAGGCTGAAGAAATACCACCAGCCATAATAGTTGGGTCGCCAGCTCCATAAACAGTAATTTGCTGGAACACCTGAATCATACCGGTAACCGTACCCAATAAACCGCCCAATGGGGCTATGGTCGCGATCATCTTGATTAGTGTAAGCATACTTTCAAGAGTGGGTGTTTCCTGCAATATTGCCTCACCCAACTTAAGCTCTAAAGTCTCTGTATCAGCGTTTGGATTTGCATCCGCAACTAACAGAACCCGACCGAGAGGGTTGCCCTTAGACGGCTTACCACTTTTGAGCTGGCCACGCACTTTGATTGATATTAGTGTCAACATCAGCAAACGAAAGAATCCCATCGTGATTCCAACTATTCCTACTCCAATAATAATAAAACCAATTGTCTTAGCATTATTCATTACCTGTTCTTGTGCGCTAGGGAAATTCACGAGGTTAGCCATAACCTGCCCCCCGACACCGCCTGTCGGGTCGATACCAACTTTTGTGAAACCTGAGGAGGCTGACTGCAGGGCTTGAGCTTGACCAACTATGCCAGCATCTGGTTGCTTTGGTAGCACCTGTAAATGACCGATATCACCGTTATAGCTTAGATAATCGCCATCGGACACAGAATTAAATGATCCAATTCTAACGACATTGCGATTGGAAGTTTCACCTGTTGGAAGTGTAACTTCAGCATTGTATGTAACTACTCGCGCAGACTCGGTTAGCTCTTGATGCATAAAAAACCAAAACCTTTCCATTTCTTGAACATCAAGCTGCTCAACAGTACTTCCTGCTTTAGCGATAAATTCTTCTATAAATTCAGAGCGCCCAAGGTATTGGGCACTAATTAAAGAATTTTGGAAAGTACTTAAGAAGTCACCAGCAACCCCTTGCAATGTACCAAAGAGTTCATTTAAGTCGCCTCGACGATTTCGAAGAATCTCTCTCTTGTCCGCAAGAGTGATTTCATTCGCTTCAAACTGATTGCTCAGAACAACCTGATCCTCTTCTTGCTCAACAATTCTTGCTTCTGTTGTTTCTAGAATTTGTGTTTGTCGAGCGGCATTTGCTTCGAATTCCTGAGCCCTTTCACGATATTCAGCNGATTCGGCNACCCGATCGTTTTCGACCAGCTCGAGGAGATTCGCAAGCGAAGTGGCTTCCTGAGAATAAACTTGTGTTGTTGCCACTAATAGCAACGATGTAGCGATGAGGCTAGATTTTTTAATTAGCTGTTTCATTGGGCAGCCTCCGGAAAAAGAACTGGTAATTCGATAATTTTTGGCGCATCGAGATTGGAAACAACGCGAATCGCTGATTGCACAGCTTGGCGATAATCACCAGCATCGAGCTCCACCCACTGCCGCGAGTTGTTATCCCAGGCCCCAGTTACCTGACGATCTGTAGATTGGTACATTAGAGCAACTCGTCCGATACGAGCGATATTTACATCTCTTTCACCGTTCGCCAGTGTGATGGTGTCTGGATATGTCTCATACGTACGACCATATGAAGTTTCTGTCTGATACATAACCAAAACTTGTCTAAACTTCTCAGCTATAGACACGTCAGGATTGTCTATAGCATCACGAGCAAATTGAATCCTATTAGCTCGCTCATCAACATGGAATGGATAATCTAATGCAATAAATTGATCTATACTGGCGAGCATTTTTTCCATCAACAGCGGAATTTCACGAGTAACTTCCTCAACACTTGCAATCGATTCATCCAAAGTTTCAATTTGCTGTTCTTGGATAGAAATTTGCATGCGCCAACCAGCGTTCAAGACAAGTAATGACTCGAGGTTATCGTTTGACCGTTTAAATAGTTCGAAAGTAGAACTTGCTGAGTTTGCAAGTTGGGTTATCTCGTCCTGAACTTCAGCAGATTCCCTGTACTTTGCCGCAATT
>JGI26060J43896_10000466_pt1 | contig 14772 bp, 15 predicted proteins | sample MarorgKNORR_S2LV_6_FD_43896 | JGI IMG/M metagenome (IMG submission 43896) | reverse complement strand
CCTTATTTTATATTGCCCCTCTTGATGGGAGCGGGAATGTTTTTTCAGCAAAAACTAAACCCGCCACCTCCCGACCCAATGCAAGCAAAAGTGATGAATTTTCTACCCGTAATGTTCACAGGCATGTTTGCCTTCTTTCCATCGGGGCTGGTGCTCTATTGGTTTACAAACTCACTATTGTCCATCGCCCAACAGTGGAGACTCAACAAAAAGCTTGGCACAAAAACCCCTATATCGACGGGCAGAGGCAGCGATGGCGATGGCTAGCAACAACTTGCCTAGAACCCCTTGAGCAACAAAACCAACAAACTTTCTGGAACCATAGCGGCACAAGCATCTGCGCCAGGGGTTGCTGGAATAGCGGTAATAAGGGTTTCTGGCGAGCTAACAAAAAAGATTACTAAAAAAATCATTGGCCAAGACCTTGTCCACATGCAAGCAAAGAGAGCAACATTTTTTAATCAAGACGGCATGAAGATTGATAACGGGGTCGCACTTGGTTTTTTTGCCCCCAACTCTTATACGGGCGAAGATGTTTTGGAAATTTCTTGTCACGGCAGTCCAGCGATAGCAGATGAAATACTTAAAGCGCTGCATGACTTTGGTGCCAGACATGCAGAACCTGGAGAGTTCACAAAAAGAGCATACCTCAATGATAAAATTGACTTGGTACAAGCCGAAGCTGTTGCAGACCTAATAGAGAGCAAATCAATACAAGCAGCAAGGGCAGCAACAAGGTCCCTCGAAGGCGTTTTTTCTAAAAAAGTGTTTATGCTCTCCGATCAGCTAACCGAGGCCAGAACACTGGTTGAAGCAGCACTAGACTTTCCTGACGAAGAGTTGAGCGAGACAAGCTATAAAAAAGCCCTTTCAACAAGGGTGGACAGCATAAACAATGCTTTTTTGTCTCTTTTAAAAGAAACAAGAGTTGCTTGCAGGATAAGAGAGGGAGCGACTCTAGCCATAACAGGGGAGCCTAATGTTGGCAAATCAACATTGATGAACACGCTCTGTGGCCACCAAAGAGCAATTGTTAGTGAGGTGCCTGGCACCACCAGAGACACCATCGAAGAGACCATTCTGATAGATGGGTTCAGCGTAACCATAGTTGACACCGCTGGAATAAGGCATACCAAAAACACAATAGAAAAAGAGGGAATTGAGCGTGCAAAAAAAGCTGCAAAAACTGCGGATATAATTATTGAAATGCATGATGCTAACAAGCAAAACCAGCCCACAAAAACAGCAAAAAAAAACACACTGCTGCTTTTCAATAAGGCGGATCTTCTGAGGACACAACCAAAAAACAAAAATAAAAACGAAGGCGTTTTTTATATTTCAGCAAAAGACGGAAGCGGGGTTGATGATGTTGTTGAGTCAATAGCGGCCTTTTTTGGCGACAACGAAACACATGAATCAGGACTAACTGCAAGAAGGCGTCACCTCAATAGTCTTGGGGATGCCTTTGGTTTTTATAAAAAAGCCAAAAATAAAATAGAGGGCAACAAAGCTGCCGACTTGGTTGCAGAAGATCTCTTACAGGCGCAAAATACACTTTCTGAAATAACAGGGGAGTTTTCTACGGAAGACCTTCTTGGCAAAATATTCAGTGAGTTTTGTATAGGTAAATAACGTGGACACAAAGAAGTTAAGTTTTGATGCAATAGTGGTTGGCGGAGGACATGCTGGCACAGAGGCCGCTGCTGTCTTGGCAAGAATGGGGCATGAAGTACTCCTTCTTACTCACGCTAAAAAAACGATTGGTCAAATGAGTTGCAACCCTGCAATTGGTGGTGTTGGAAAAGGACACCTAGCAAAAGAGATTGACGCCATGGGCGGGCTCATGGCGAGAGCTGCTGACAAGGCGGCAATTCATCTAAAAACGCTCAACTCCAGCAAAGGTAGGGCTGTTCAGGCAACAAGGGCGCAGGCAGATAGAGCGCTGTATAGAGACGCCATTCAAAAAGAGCTTGCACTGTATGCTAATTTATCGATCTTTGAGGGCGCAGCCTCAGGCCTAGTTATTAAGGGCGGGAAACTACATGGCGTAACAACGGAGTGCAACACAACCTTTACAACAAAACAACTGGTATTAACCGTGGGCACTTTTCTAAATGGAAAAATTCACATGGGAAAAGAGCAAACCAGCGGAGGAAGAAAAGGGGATGCACCGTCTATAATCTTGGCCCAACAACTTCATGAGATTGCCCCCCGAACGGGCAGACTGAAAACAGGAACCCCACCAAGAATTTTAAAAAAGAGCATTGTTTTTGACAACCTTGAAGAACAAAAAGGAGACAACCCTAGGCCTGTTTTTTCTTATCTTTCAACACGAGAAGATCACCCAAAACAAGTGAGCTGCTTTATTACGCATACAAACAACAACACCCACGAGATCATCAGCTCTTCGCTCAGCGACTCTCCTCTATATACAGGCGCTATAGAAGGCGTTGGGCCAAGGTATTGTCCATCCATAGAGGATAAGGTTACGCGGTTTGCAGATAAAACAAGACACCAAATCTTTATAGAGCCAGAGGGTTTAAGCTCCAAAGAAGTTTATCCTAATGGGATTTCAACCAGCCTAGGAGTTGAGGCGCAGGAGGCTTTTATTGCAACGATAGAGGGCTTTGAAAAAGCTGTTATCACGCAACCAGGGTATGCAATAGAATACGATTACTTTGACCCTAGGGACCTTTCGGAAAACCTGGAAACCAAAGAAATAAAAGGCCTTTATTTTGCAGGTCAAATTAACGGAACCACTGGTTACGAAGAGGCAGCAGCCCAAGGGCTTTTAGCAGGCATTAATGCTGGGCTGGCTATAAAGGACAAACACAGCTGGGTGCCAAAAAGAAGCGAAGCCTATATTGGTGTGCTCTCAAGCGACCTGATAACCAGGGGAACAAACGAACCGTATAGAATGTTCACCAGCAGAGCGGAACACAGGTTGTTACTAAGAGAAGACAACGCCGACCAAAGACTAACACCTGTTGCAAAAGAGATGGGACTGGTCTCCAAGGAAAGGTGGGAGCTGTTTTCAAACAAACAAGAAAAAATCACAACTGAAAAAAACAGATTAACCGGTATTAGACTCACCTCATCAGAAGTAAAAAAGATAGACAAAGAAGCAAAAAAAGAAACAACGGAAAAAACGGCATACGACCTCTTGAAACGACCCCAAATAAAATACAAAGATCTTTTAAAGGGAATTAAAAAAAGAGAGGGATACGAGAAAGAGGGTTCGCTCGCAAGAGAGCTTGTTGATGCACAAATTGAAACCGAAGCAAAGTATGAGGGCTACACAAAAAGACAAGCCAAAGAAATTAAAAAGCAAGAGACCTACTCTGAGGCAAAACTACCAAAAGATCTGGACTATTCAAAACTTTCTGGGCTTTCTAATGAGGCAAAACAAAAGTTAGAACTGTTTTCGCCACAAACAATTGGACACGCTGCAAGGATTCAGGGAATAACCCCAGCATCTCTCTCGGTATTGTTGGTGCACCTAAAAAAAGAAAAAATAAAAAGAGCATAAAGACAATGAAAAAATACATAACAACCCTGGCAGCATTCTTGTTTCTGGCAGGCTGTGGAGAACAAGGTGAAATTGACTGCATCGTTGAGAGCGACATGGTACTGGGAGGAGCAACGGGTTTTGAGCTTGCCAAAGAACAGGTGTTTAGAAAAAACAATGGGGCCGAGCCAGGCACGCTGGACCCCCACAGAGCAGAAGGAGTGCCCGCCTCAAACATTCTAAGAGACCTATTTGAGGGCTTGGTAATAGAGCTGCCAAACGGAGATTATATACCTGGGGTTGCAGAGTCCTGGGTTGTTAGCGATGACGCAAAGAGATATGTTTTTACAATAAGGGAAAACGCTAAGTGGAGCAACGGAGACAGGTTTACAGCGGAAGACTATGTCTATTCTTTAAAAAGAAGCGTTGACCCGAAAACACTTTCAAACTATTCAAGCATGTTATACCCAATTAAAAATGCGAGGGCGATTGTTTTGGGCAAGCTCTCACCTCAAGATCTAGGGGTTTATTCACAAGAAGAGCGAACGTTGGTGATTGAGCTGGAAGAGCCGACACCATATTTTTTAAGCCTTTTGACGCACTCCACCACCTATCCCGTGCATAGACCAAGCGTAGAAAAACTAGGACAGCTCTTTACTAGACCAGGGAACCTCGTAAGCAACGGTGCCTTTAAGCTAGAAGAGTGGCGGGTTCAGTCACACATTAAAATCATCAAAAACGAACAGTATTGGGATAGCAAAAACACAACCCTGGAGGCTGTTTACAATTATACGCTTGACGAGCCTAATTCTGCTTTAAAAAGATACAGAGCTAAAGAGCTAGATTTTACTGACACTATTCCTTTGGAGCAGCTTCCTTTAATCAAGGCCTGCATGGCAAAAGAATATAGGGTGGCCCCATATTTTGGAAGCTACTATTATGGTTATAACAATACAAAAGCCCCGTTCAAAAACAACCCAGACCTAAGAACAGCGCTTAACATGGCAATTGACAGAGAGATACTTGTAAATATAGTAATTGGAGCAGGGCAAATTCCAGCCTACAGTTTTGTCCCTCCTGTTAAAACATTTCAACCGGTTGAGCCAGAGTGGTCAACATGGAGCCAAGAAGAAAAAAACAAAGAGGCACTCAGGCTTTATGAGAAAATGGGTTATAACAAAGAAAACCCACTTGAGATAGAGGTGCTTTATAACACAAGCGAAAACCATAAAAAAGTTGCATTAGCAGTGGCCGCTATGTGGAAGCAAGCATTGGGGNTAAAGACCACCCTTAGAAACCAAGAGTGGAAGGTTTTTTTGGAAACAAGAAGACTGCAAAACGAAACACAAATATTTAGGGGGGGCTGGATAGGAGATTATGATGACCCCTATACTTTTAGTCAGCTGCTCCACTCAGAAAACGAGATGAATCACGCTGGCTATAGCAGCCCACAATATGATGCGCTTGTTGATTTAGCAGCCACAAAAAATGCTGGAGAGAAGCGTCTTGATGATCTAAGGGCGGCGGAAAAGGTTCTGGTTGAAGACATGCCAATAATTCCTCTTTATTATTATGTCAGCCAACACATGATCAAACCCTGGGTCAGCGGCCTGGAGGATAACGTTATGGACCATCATTACTCCAAGTATGTCAAAATCTTAAAAAGAGAAACCAACAAACAAGAATGAACACAATAAAGTTTGTTCTCTCTCGTTTTTTAGGCGCTATACCCACATTGTTAGCACTTATTTGTTTTGCTTTTTTGCTTGTAAAGGCTGCCCCAGGGGGTCCATTTGACCTAGAGAGAGCCCTTCCTGCAGAAGTAGAGGCAAACCTAAGGGCGGCCTACAACCTTGATGACCCTGTATTTGTTCAGCTTATAAAATATATTGGCGACATTCTTCAAGGAGACTTTGGTCCCTCTTTCCAATATAGGGACTTTACAGTAACAGAGCTTATTATGGCTGGCTTCCCAGTGTCTTTGAGGTTGGGGTTTAGTGCGATCATTATAGCCCTCTTTTTTGGCTCACTAATAGGCACTATCGCGGCACTAAAACAAAACACAAGAACGGACTATCTGGCCATGTTTTTTGGGATGATAGGCATCTCTATTCCAAACTTTGTTATGGCCCCGCTACTGATTCTGTTTTTTGCCATTATTTATAACCTGCTACCGGCAGGCGGCTACAACAATGGCAGCATAGAAAACATGATACTGCCTGTTATTTCTCTAGCTCTACCACAGGTTGCTTATATAGCTAGGCTAACCAGAGGATCTATGATTGAGGTGCTTAGCAGTAACTTTGTTAGAACCGCAAAAGCCCAAGGCATTCCTATGAAAAGTATCGTGCTTAACCATGTTTTAAAGCCAACTTTTCTGCCGATTGTTTCATATATTGGGCCCGCCACTGCAGCAATTATTACAGGCTCAGTTGTTGTAGAACAGATATTTGGGCTTCCAGGACTTGGGCGATACTTTGTTCAGGGAGCCTTAAACAGAGACTACACTTTAGTGATGGGAGTGGTGGTGTTTTACGGCTGCCTAATAATAGCTTTTAACCTTTTTGTTGATATTTTATATGGGTTTATAGACCCTAAAATTAGGGCCAGCAGATGAAAAATAAAACCTCATTAATGGTGGATGCATGGGGCGCCCTAAAGCAGAACAAGGCGGCATTGTTCTCGTTTGTCATAATGGCGCTTATGGTTGTTTTGGTTATATTCGGCCCGCTATTAAGCCCTTTTGCTATTGATCAAACGGACTGGTATCAGCTTTCTGCAAGGCCAAGTTTTTCAAGCGGGCATATTTTTGGTACAGACGATCTAGGGCGAGACCTGTTTGTCAGGGTTATGTATGGGGGGAGAATATCACTTATGGTGGGCCTTGTTGCAACCATGGTTAGTGTTTTTATTGGTGTTTCNTATGGCGCCATAGCTGGCTACTTGGGCGGCAAAACAGANGCCATAATGATGCGGATAGTTGATGTTCTTTATGCCATGCCATTTTTGTTTTTTGTAATCTTATTGATGGTCTTTTTTGGCCGAAGCATTTTATTAATCTTTATCGCAATTGGTGCTGTTAATTGGCTAGATATTGCCAGAATAGTTAGGGGACAAACCCTTAACCTTAAGGGCAAAGAGTTTGTTGATGCGGCAAGAGCAGGCGGCGTTTCCACCCCTAAAATTGTGTTCAANCANATTGTTCCGAACCTGTTGGGGCTAGTGGTAGTTTATGTTGCCTTAACCGTGCCACAAGTGATCTTGGTTGAGTCTTTTTTAAGTTTCCTTGGTTTGGGCGTGCAAGAGCCAATGACATCCTGGGGCGCATTAGTTAATCAAGGCGCCAAGCAAATGGAGACCTCTCCATGGATGTTAGTTTTTCCAGGCCTTTTTTTGGCAACCACCTTGTTTTGCTTTAACTTCATAGGCGATGGACTTAGGGATGCCCTGGACCCAAGAGACAGGACAAGGCAAAATGACTGACTTGCTAACAACATCGAATCTATGTGTTGAGTTCTCCTCAAGAGGTGAAAAAATTCAAGCCGTAAAGAACCTGAGCTTTAGTGTAAAGAAAGACCAGTCTTTGGGGATTGTTGGAGAATCTGGTTCAGGAAAAAGCCAAACAGTCCTCTCAATAATGGGGCTGCTAGAAAGTAACGGAAGAGCAACCGGGAGTGTTGTTTTTGATAACAAAGAGATTTTAGGGGTTAGCACAAAAAACCTAAACCAAATAAGAGGTCGAAACATTGGAATGGTTTTTCAAGACCCTATGAGCTCATTAAACCCATACATCTCTATTGGAAAACAAATGTCAGGTGTTCTAAAAAGACACACAAACCTCAACAAAAATGAAAGAAAAGAAAAGTGCATAGAGATGCTTAACGCGGTAAAAATACCTAACCCCACCCAGAGGTTTAATGGTTTTTCTTTTGAGCTCTCAGGCGGAATGAGGCAGAGGGTCATGATCGCTTCAGCACTGCTGACAAGCCCTAAACTTCTCATAGCAGATGAGCCAACAACCGCCCTAGATGTCACCGTACAAGAGCAGATTCTAGATCTTCTTTTGGAGATGAAGGAANGGTTTGCAATGTCCCTTGTTTTAATTACACATGATCTTGGGGTGGTTGCGAGAAGNTGCCAAAAAGTATTGGTTATGAAGGACGGCATAGAGCAAGAAACAGGTGACCTGGAGCAAATATTTTATTCACCAAGAGCGGACTATACAAAAGAGCTGCTTTCTAAGTCAAAAGAGATGAGTCTGGACACCAAGCCATCGCTAGCAGTCAAAAAACAAGATGACGAAATCACAGCGAAAGTAAACAATCTGAGTGTTCATTTTCCCATTCCAAAACAAACGTTGTTCGCTAAACAGACATACCTAAGAGCTGTGGACGATGTTTCTCTGTCTATTTTTGAGGGGGAAATTCTCGGTGTAGTTGGAGAGTCGGGCAGCGGAAAGTCAACCTTAGCGAAAAACATACTAAGACTCATAAACCCAACAAGCGGCTCAATAGAGTTGTTTGGAGCAAAGCTCGCAAGCTTGAGTAAAAAAGAGATGAAGAAAGCCAGAAAAAAAATGCAAGTGGTTTTCCAAGACCCATACTCTTCATTAAACCCAAGGATGACGGTTTTTGAAGTGCTGGCTGAACCACTGAGTTCTTTTTTTCCAAAAATGACTCAAGATTCTGTTGAACAAGATGTTCAGTCCGCCATACTTGAGGTGGGGCTTGATGTTAGTTTTTTAGGGCGTTACCCGCATGAGCTCTCAGGTGGGCAATGCCAAAGGGTAGCAATAGCAAGGGCATTAATGCCAAAACCACAACTATTGATTTGTGATGAAGCAGTCAGCGCTCTTGACGCCTCCATAAGAGCAGAAATAATTGATTTGCTCCTTAGCATTAAACAAAAGCGTAAACTAACCATGGTTTTTATAGCCCATGATTTGGCAGTAGTAAAAAAAATATGTGACAGGGTTGTTGTTATGCAAAAAGGTAAAATAATTGAGTCAGGCAAAACAGAAGATGTTTTTTATAACCCTAAAGAACCCTATACAAAGCAACTGCTTGACTCGGTCCCTGTCCCTGATCCAAAAACAGAACAACAAAAGCTTGTAAAGAGAAGACAGCGGCAGTAAGTTTATTATCCAACAACACACCAAAAAAGGAGAAGCCAATGACCGTTCCTAATAAATTTTTAGCGTTTAGGATTCACCAAGAAGAGAAGGCCATTAAACCCTTGTTAGAGGAAATAACATTAGACGACCTTACGGAAGGAGAGGTGGTTGTAAAAAACAGCTACTCAAGCATCAACTACAAAGACGCTCTTGCTGCTACAGGGGCTGGTAAAATACTCAGAAAGTTTCCCTTGGTTGGGGGGGTTGATGTTGCTGGCACAGTTGTTGAGTCGGCTGACCCATCTTTTAGTCCAGGCGATAAAGTTTTAGCAGCATGCTCTGGTTTGAGCGAAACCAATGATGGGGGCTTCTCAGAATATTCAAGACTGACTAGCAGCGCTGCAATCAAGATTCCTGAAAACATTACACCAAGAACAGCAATGGCCATTGGGACAGCGGGCTTTGCTGCTGCTTTAGCAATCTATAAAATGGATCTTAATAACCAGCACCCTGACCTTGGGCCAATAGCCGTAACCGGTGCTACAGGGGGCGTTGGAAGCATAGCTATTGATATGCTTACTTCTTTGGGGTATGAAACCACCGCAATTACTAGCAAAAAAGACAACGAAGAGTACTTGAAAAAAATAGGTGCAACCTCAGTGCAGTTTTTTGATGAACTGGACATTGGCGAAAGACCTCTTGAGAGCGCCTCTTTTGGGGGAGCTATAGACAATCTGGGCGGGAATATACTCTCTTGGTTGTTGCGCTCGACTGTTGAGGAGGGCAATGTCGCAAGCATAGGCCTGGCGCTAAACTATAAGCTAGATACTAACGTGATGCCTTTTATTTTAAGGGGCGTGAATCTCTTGGGGGTCAACTCCACAACACTTCCTAAAATAACAAAAGAAAAGGTTTGGAGAAAAATATCAGAAGAAATGATTCCTAAAAACATAGACTCTATTGTTACAAAAGAGCTGACACTTCAAGACCTAGAAGGAAGTTTTCAGCAATACCTAGACGCTAGTGTTGTTGGTAGAATTATCGTGAATATTGATGACGCATAGTCTGAAGTGGAAAAAAAAACATTATTGAGNCANGGGATTGATGGCCTTGGTATAGAGGTCAGTCAAAAACAAGAAGAGTGCTTGAGTTTATTTTTAAGCAACGTTCTTTTAGAAAATAAAAAGTTTAATCTTACCGGGATAAGAGACCCCAGAGAGGCAATAATAAAACATCTTTTGGACTCACTCAGTCTTATTAATAATATTGAGGGCAACACAATAGTGGATGTAGGCTCTGGCGCAGGCTTTCCAGGAATCCCTTTGGCAATAGTCCAGCCAAAACATAACTTTATTTTAATAGAGTCTAAAAAAAAGAAGGCACAGTTTATTTTAGAGTCAAGCCATGCCTTAGGCCTTGAAAACATACTAGTTTTTGATAGAAGGTCGGAAGATGTGAACTTGCCGCATGGTGCTGATGCAATAGTTTCCAGGGCCTTAGGGACTCTAAATTATTTTATTGAAAAAACAAAACACATGCTCGCAAAAAATGGAAAACTCTATGCCATGAAAGGCAAAAACCCCGAGGAAGAAATCAACAACCTAACAAAAGGTTGGGCGGCTGCACAAATAAAAAAAATTGATGTACCCTATCTTGATGCAGAAAGGCACATTATCACAATAACAAAGGAAAAATAAAATCGCTGAAACCATAGTCATTGCAAATCAAAAAGGAGGCGTTGGGAAAACCACAACCTCAGTAAATCTATCGGCAGCCCTAGAAACCTTAAACAAAAAAACACTGTTGATCGATCTTGACTCACAAGGCAATGCTACGAGCGCTTGTGGTATTGATAAAACAAAGGTTATAAAATCTGTTTACGACCTTTTGATAGGCGAAACAAGCGCAAACGAAGTTATGGTCGGGTCTGGAAAAAATAAGTTTTCGCTTATTCCTGCAAACAACGACCTAATGGCCGCTGAAATACAACTACTAGAGTATGAAAACAGAGAATTTCTATTGAAAAACGCTCTTTCGGAAACACAAGAAAGGTTTGATTATATAATAATAGATTCCCCACCATCCATGAATATTTTGACACTAAACGCAATGGCGGCAAGCAATAATATAATCATACCCGTTCAATGCGAGTATTATGCGTTAGAGGGCATGACAGGTGTTTTAGAGACAATCTATAGAATTAAGGAAACGGTTAATCCAAATCTAGAAATTAACGGCGTAGTGAGAACAATGTTTGACTCCAGAAACAGTCTCGCTGGAGAAGTGTCGGGACAACTAAAAAGATATTTTGGGGACAAGCTTTTTTGGACATCCATACCAAGAAACGTTCGTTTAGCAGAGGCGCCAAGCTTTGGCCTTTCAGCTATAGCTTATGACTCAGAATGCTTAGGCGCAAAAGCCTATGTTTCATTGGCAAAAGAGGTGGTTAAAAAAACCATGCAATGATTTTTTTTGCGGTTAAAATTAGAATGCAATGAATGAAAAAAGAAAAAGTTTAGGTAGGGGGCTTGAAGCACTATTAGGCAACGCACCAGAAAGTCAGCCACAAAACAAGAACCAAGGAATGCAAATACTTGGCATTGAAGAGATAGGCCCCGGCCCTTTTCAACCAAGAAAGTCTATAAAAGAAGAGCAGCTCAAGGAGCTCTCACAATCCATTGAGGCACAAGGTGTAATCCAACCAATTGTGGTGAGAGAAAGAGCGGTTCAAGACTCCACAACAGGCATAAAGTATGAAATCATAGCGGGAGAAAGGAGGTGGCGAGCATCTCAATTGGCAGGCTTGGACTCAATCCCTGTAGTTATTAAGACGATGACAGACGCAGATGCTGTAGCAATTGCCTTAATAGAAAACATCCAGCGTGAAAACCTAAACCCACTGGAGGAGGCAAACGCCTTTCAAAGGTTGATTATTGAGTATGAAATGACACACCAAGAGGTTGCCAATGCTGTTGGAAGAGCAAGAGCAAGTATATCAAACATCCTCAGGCTTTTGGAGCTCCCAAGCGCAGTTCAAGACCTTATGAACGAATCAAAAATCAGCATGGGGCATGCACGAGCACTGTTGGCGATAAAAGACCGCTCTATGCAACTCGAGGTAGCAAACCTGCTTGTTGAAAAAAACCTATCGGTTAGAGAAACCGAAGGCCTTGTTAGAAGTATATTAGAGGGCAAAGAAAGAAAAAAAACAACCAAGCCAAAAGATAACGACATTGTCTCTCTCGAAAAGGAGTTATCCGAAAAACTTGGGGCCAAGGTAGCCATCCAACATGCCAACTCAGGAAAAGGGAGGCTTACTATAAGCTACTCAAGTGTTGATGAGTTAGAGGGAATACTAGAGAGAATAAAATAACCTAATAAGAGTTAAAAACATAAACAACACAACCCCAATGTTTGGAAACCCAAGAAGCGCAGCACTCACCATTCTTTTTATGCAGTTAATTCTCGGCACCATAACGGCACTTATTTTTTTCTACTTTTCAGGACTAGTAAGCGCAAAATCCTCAACCATTGGCAGCTTGATAGCTCTTTTTTCTTCAGTGCACCTGTTTAAATTAATAATCAACCCGCTTCAGCCNGAACCTAAAAAGATCGTGAACTCGCTGTATCTGATGGAGGCACTAAAGTTTATAGTAACAGGGGCCCTCTTTGGCGCTTCAATAATCTTTTTAAAACCCATGTTTTTCCCATTAATAATAGGTTATATTGTTGCCGTTTTTGTATATTGGTTGTCATTATTGGTTGTATAAGTAAGTAAGAGAGAGGAACAAAATTAGTTTTTTAAAAACAACCCTGTTTTTTATTCTGTTAACTGGTTCAGGCCAGCTGCTCTCAGCAGAGGGAAGCAGTTGCTTTGGTGAGACTCACAAAGAAAAAACAGAATTCTCAGCCAACGAATACATTACCCATCACCTTTCCCACTGTACTGCAGATACGGTGCTTGGAACCATACATGTTGACAGTGTTTTTTATTCTGTTTTTATGGCAGTTGTTTTTTTATTTGCCTTCTACATGGCGGCAAGAAAGGCAACCCCAGGCACCCCCTCAAAATGGCAAAGCTTTGTGGAGATGATTATTGAGTTTGTCGACCAACAAGTAAAAGATACTTACCATGGGTCAAGCAAGCTAATAGCCCCGCTTGCTCTAACCATCTTTACGTGGGTTTTCTTAATGAATTTTATGGACCTTTTGCCAGTTGATATGTTGCCATTGATTGGTGAGTCAGAATTAGTGGGAATGAAATACATGAGAGTCGTCCCCAGCGCAGACCTAAATGTTACTTTTGGCCTCTCCATAACTGTTTTTCTTTTGATACTTTTTTACAGCATAAAAATTAAGGGCCTTGGGGGTTTTGCTAAAGAGCTTGCCTTCCAACCCTTTGGTAAAGCGATGATGCCTTTTAATTTGTTACTTAAGGTAATTGAAGAAATTGCTAAGCCAATTTCACTCGGACTAAGGTTGTTTGGCAACCTTTATGCTGGAGAGTTAATTTTTATGATTATTGCAATTTTTACTGCAGGCAAGGGCATCACTTATCTTTTTGAAATAGGGGCAATTCCCTTTGTTTTGATGCAGTTTACACTAGGGCTTATATGGGCTCTTTTTCACCTGATAATCATTTTACTGCAAGCGTTTATATTTATGATGCTCACCATCGTGTATTTAAGCATGGCGCATGAAGAACACTAATTTTTAATAGTATATTTAACTTAAGGAGATAAAAATGGAATTTGTACAAGGAATGACTTTGGTGGCTGTCAGCATACTCATAGGTATGGGCGCCCTAGGAACCGCTATTGGGTTTGGATTGTTGGGAGGACGCTTCCTCGAAGGGTCAGCCAGACAACCAGAAATGGTACCCATGTTGCAAGTAAAAATGTTTATTGTTGCAGGGCTTCTAGATGCGGTGACAATGATTGGGGTTGGAATCGGACTCTTTCTGCTGTTTGCAAACCCTTATTTGTCATAGTTTAAAGACGCTAAAGTTTAATACGGAGCATATCAAATGAGCTTGAACGCCACCCTACTTATACAGATGATAGTTTTTGCTGTTGTTGTTTTGTTCAGCATGAAGTTTATCTGGCCGATGATCATGGAGGCCATTGATGAAAGAAACAAGAATATATCAGATGGTCTAGCGGCCGCCGACAAAGGACAAAAACAACTCTTAGATGCTGAGTCCGAGGTGACAAAAGTCATTTCAGAGGCAAAAAAGCAAGCCTCTACTATTCTTGATCAGGCTAATACTAGAGCCTCAAACATTGTGGTTGAGGCAAAGTCAGATGGGGATAGCGAAAGAAATAGAATTGTCTCATCAGCAAAAGAAGAAGCCGAACAAGAAGTATCAAAACTTAAAGAAGAGCTAAGAGGAGAGGTTGCAACACTAGCTGTATCGGGCGCAGAAAAAATACTATCCAGGGAGATCAACAAAGATGATCACAAGACCCTACTAGACTCTTTGGTTAAAAAGCTATAACCATGGAAGAGCTCAGAACAATTGCCAGACCTTATGCGTCCGCAGTATTTGATATTGCCAACAACAAAGAAATGCTTAGTGAGTGGTCTGTGTTTTTAAAAAAAGCATCGGAGCTTCTAGACCAAAAAGACATTAGAGTTCTTATTAAAACACCGGGCATGAATAAAAAAACAATCGCGGAGATATTTTTTGAACTTAGTGTAGAGGAAGGCGAGACAGTCGAAAACAAAGCACTGTTCTCTAATTTTTTAAATGTTTTATCTGAAAATAAAAGGCTGAATATTATAGCAATGGTTTCAAGTCAGTTTGAACAAAAAAAACAAAAAGCAGAGCAAGTATCTGAGGTCATTCTGTCATCAGCTGCACCCCTTCCAGAAGAAGACATAGAAGAAATTAAACAAGCGTTAAGCAAGAAACTAGGAAAAAAAATAAAACTTAATAACAGCGTTGACGAAACACTTATAGGCGGCGCTGTTATAAAAATAGGCGATCATATGATAGACGGCTCTGTAAGGTCCCAACTTAAAAAAATGACTCGCTTTTTGACTAATTAACTAAGGAAAAAAACAATGGCAATGAAAGCTTCTGAAATCAGTGAACTGATTAAAAATAAAATAGAAAACTTTGAAGGCGGAGCACAGTCTTCAGATGTTG
>JGI26060J43896_10000463_pt1 | contig 14842 bp, 16 predicted proteins | sample MarorgKNORR_S2LV_6_FD_43896 | JGI IMG/M metagenome (IMG submission 43896) | reverse complement strand
TCGACCCCGTGGAGCTCCGCGACATTCCCGTCTGGGGGACGATGTGCGGCGGTGTACTCCACCCGGCGGCCGGGGTAGGCGACTGAGTGGACCGGCCCGTTCCGATCCCACGGACCCCTCTCCCCCGGCCCGGTCGCCTGACCGCCGGCGGCCGACCCCCGGGCATCCGGATGCGAGACTCCCGACCATGAGCACCGAACCTGACCGCCTTCCCCTCACGGTCATCGGTGGGTACCTCGGAGCCGGCAAGACGACCCTCTTGAACGGCATCCTGGCCGAACCCGACGGCCAACGGATCGCCGTCCTCGTCAACGACTTCGGGGACGTCGACATCGACGGGCGCCTGCTGGCGTCGGTCGACGGGGACGTGCTGACTCTCGCCAACGGCTGCATCTGCTGCTCGATGGTCGACGGGTTCGCCGAGACCCTCGAGACGGTCCGCGGGTTCGCAGACCGGATCGACCGGGTGGTCGTGGAGGTCAGTGGGGTCGGCGAACCCCGCAAGGTGGCCCGCTGGGCACACCTTCCCGGCTTCACCCCGGACGGCGTGGTGGTGCTCGTGGATCCTCTCTCGGTCCGGGACCGGGCGACCGACCGCTACGTGGGCGAGACGGTGGTCAACCAGGTGGCAGGCGCCGACCTGGTGGTGATGAGCCGCTCCGACGTGGCAGACAAGGCCGACCTGGCCGGAACCGAGGCATGGCTCTCCGNCATGACCGACGCCACGGTCCTACAGTCACCCCTTCCGACNGCCGTGCTCCTNGGGCCCGGCCTGCGGAACCTGACCGCCGAAGACGCTCCGGCGCCCACCTCCCCNCCACACGACCACGTCTCGATCTCAAGGCACCTTGACGGCCCCGTCACCAGGAAGTCCATTGACGCCTGGATCCGAGCCCGTCCCGGTGGAGTGGTGAGGGCAAAGGGACTGCTGAAGGTGGACGACCGTCCCGACGATCGGACGGTCCTGCAGGTCTGCGGATCCACCACGACCGTCACGGTGGATGGCCCCTGGGACGGGGGCGCTGAGGCGGTGGTCGCCATCGCCCTGCCCGGCACGCCGCGTGCCGCCCTCGTCAAGTGGTTGAACCTGCTGGGCTGAGCCCGGCCTGCTCAGCCGGAGATCTCCACCTGTCGCGTGCCGGCTTCGACGGCGAGCCTGTCGGCCTCGTCATTCCACCTGTCGCCCGAGTGTCCCTTCACCCACCGGAAGTCCACGTTCCCCCGGGAACGCACCGCCTCGATGAGTGGCTCCCAGATCTCACGGTTGGCCACCGGTTCGCGCTTGGAGTTCACCCAGCCCTTGCGGAGCCACTTCTCCCACCAGCCGTCCCGGAAGCAGTGCACCACGTAGGTCGAGTCACTGACGATCAGCAGCGGCCCGTCGAAGGCCCGGACGGCCTCAAAGGTGGCCGTCAACTCCATCCGCTGGTTGGTGGTCCTCTCATCGAATCCGGCTGCGAACGGGCCATCGGGCACCACCCACGCCCATCCGCCCGGGCCTGGATTCCCCGAACACGCACCATCCGTGTAGACGACTACACGCTCGGGCTCGGGCCTCTCCTCGGCCGACGACGCCGACCTGGTTTCCCGGGGGAGCTGATTCTCATTCGGATCCTCGAACAGGCGATTGGGGCTGGGCACGGTAGGCGACCCTACGGGGAGCGCCGCCAGTGGAGGTGGAGGTCACCCGCGGCAGCGCCTACATGCCCACAACCGCTCGCCTGATTCGCCCATACCGCTCTGGCGGCGAGTCCGCCAGCGGAACCGGCATGGCAAGATGCGGGCATGATCGACGGTTTCACGCACCAGCTCCCGGACGCCGATCCGGCCGAGACGAAGGAGTGGGTCGACTCCTTTGACGCCATGGTCGACAGGTCGGGTCGACGCCGCGCCCGCTACATGCTGGCCAAGCTCCTAGAACGGGCAGGTGAGCTGAACGTCGGCAACTCCCCGCCAACCTGGACCCCGTACGTCAACACGATCGCCACCGAGGATCAGCCGTGGTTCCCGGGCGACGAGTTCATCGAACGCCGCATCCGGGCCTTCATACGTTGGAACGCCGCGGCAATGGTGATCAACGCCAACAAGGCGGCCGACGGCATCGGCGGTCACCTCTCCACCTTCGCCTCCTCGGCCTCCCTCTACGAGGTGGGGTTCAACTGGTTCTTCCGCGGCAAGGACGACGGTCGGCCCGGCGACCACGTCTACTTCCAGGGCCACGCCGCCCCCGGCGTCTACGCCCGGGCCTACCTGGAACGACGGCTCACGGAGCAGCACCTGAACGGCTTCCGAATGGAGATCGGTGGTGGGGGCCTGTCCAGCTACCCCCACCCCCGGCTCATGCCCGACTTCTGGGAGTTCCCCACCGTGTCGATGGGCCTCGGCCCGATCAACTCCATCTACCACGCCCGCTTCAACAGGTACATGCAGAGCCGCCGGATCGATGAGACGTCCGAGAGCCGCGTGTTCTGCTTCGTGGGCGACGGCGAGTGCGACGAGCCCGAGACGCTGGGCGCCATCTCGCTGGCTGGCCGGTCTGGCCTCGGCAACCTGATCTGGATCGTCAACTGCAACCTGCAACGTCTGGACGGCCCGGTCCGCGGCAACGGCCAGATCATCCAGGAACTGGAGGGCGTGTTCCGCGGTGCCGGGTGGAACGTCCTGAAGGTCATCTGGGGATCCGAATGGGACGAACTGATCCACAAGGACGTGGACGGCATTCTGCTCAATAAGTTCAACACGACGGTCGATGGCGAGTACCAGCGCCTGGCCGTGGAGGGAGGCGACTACATCAGGGAGCACTTCTTCGGACCCGATCCCCGTCTGCGGGCCATGGTCGAGCACCTTTCCGACGAGGAGTTGGACGCTCTGCCCCGCGGCGGCCACGACTACCAGAAGATCTACGCCGCCTACCGCAACGCCACCGAGGAGAACGAAGCCCCGACAGTGATCCTGGCCAAGACCATCAAGGGCTGGACGCTGGGCGAGGGCTTCGAGGCCCGGAACTCCACCCACCAGATCAAGAAGATGACCAAGGACGAGCTGCTGGCCCTGCGGGAGCGTCTCCACCTGGTCGACGAGATCCCCGAGTCGGCCCTCGAGGGCGACAGGGCTCCCTACTACAGGCCAGACGAAGACAGCCCCGAGCACGAGTACATGGTGCAGCGGCGCCGGGCCCTCGGCGGGTCCATCCCCAAGCGGCGGATCCGCAACAGGCGACCCCTCACGCTGCCCGACCCGTCGGTGTTCACCGGCCTCACCAAGGGATCCGAGGGACGGGCCGTGTCGACCACCATGGCCATGACGGGCCTGCTCCGGAACCTCATGCGCGACGAGGCGTTCGGACCCCGCGTGGTGCCCATCGTCCCGGACGAGGCCCGCACGTTCGGCATGGACTCGCTGTTCCGGGAGTTCGGCATCTACGCACCGTTCGGCCAGCTCTACGAGCCGGTCGACCATGAGCTGCTGCTGTCGTACAGCGAGAGCACGGACGGGCAGCTCATCGAGAGGGCATAACCGAGTGCGGGTCGATGTCCAGCTTCATCGCAGCCGGCACCAGCTACGCCAACCTCGGCGTCCCGATGGTGCCGTTCTACACCTTCTACTCGATGTTCGGCTTCCAGCGCGTAGGCGACTCGATCTGGTCGGCGGCCGACTCCAGGGCCCGCGGGTTCATGCTCGGCGCCACCGCCGGACGCACCACCCTTGCCGGTGAGGGCCTGCAGCACCAGGACGGACACAGCCTCCTGCTGGCCGCCACAGTGCCGGCCTGCCAGGCCTTCGACCCTGCCTTCGCCTACGAGCTGGCGGCAGTCATAGACGACGGCCTGCAACGCATGTACGGACACGAGGATCCCCACTTCAACGAGGACGTCTTCTACTACATCACCCTCTACAACGAGGCATACGAGATGCCGTCCCGTCCGGACCACGTCACCGACGCGGACGTGGTCCGAGGGCTCTACCAATGGGCCGACGCTCCCGACCGCCCCGTGACAGCCACCCTCATGTTCTCAGGTTCAGCCCAGGGAGCGGCCCGGGAAGCAGCCGACGAGTTGGCCGAACGCTGGGGCGTGGGTGTGGACCTCTGGAGCGCCACCTCCTACAAGAGACTCAGGGAGGAGGCCCTCGCCGTGGAGCGCCACAACCGACTGCATCCCACCGCTCCCGTCGAGGTACCCCTGATCACCCGGCTGCTGGCCGAGGGCGAGGGCCCGGTGGTGGCGGTCACGGACTTCCAGAAGCTGTTGCCCGGCCAGGTGGCCAGATGGATCCCTCGTCCCTTCCACACGCTGGGAACCGACGGCTTCGGGCGCAGCGACACACGAGAGGCCCTACGCCGGTTCTTCGAAGTGGACACCGGCCATGTCGTGGTGGCCGTGCTGCACGCCCTCGCCCGGGAGGGCACAATCGAGGCGTCGCTGGTGGCCGAGGCCATTGCCCACCACGGCCTCGACGTGGACATCGCCGATCCGGGCCGCCACGACACCGTTCCAGCCACGGGTCACGGTGTCGGACGGGAACACTCCCCCGAGTGAGCCCGCTATCAGCCCGTGCCCCGGGTCGTCAGCGGTAGGTTCGCTCCATGACCGCACCACCATCCCGGCCCGTCGGCACGCTTGCCATCACCGGTGACGACGACGCGGACCGCCTGCTCAACACCGACCCGCTGGCCCTGCTGGTCGGAATGCTGCTCGACCAGCAGGTGCCCATGGAGTGGGCCTTCCGCGGACCCGCCACCCTGCTAGATCGGCTCGGACGACTCGACGCTGCATCCATCGCCGACATGGACCCGGAGGCCTTCCTCGAGGCCTGCCGGACCAAGCCTGCCATCCACAGGTTCCCCAACTCGATGGCCGGACGGATCCAGGACCTCTGCCGCCACCTGATGGAGAACCACGACGGCGACGCGGCCGATGTCTGGGAGGGAGCCGCCGACGGTGCCGACCTGGCCCGGCGACTCCGGGCCCTGCCCGGCTACGGCGCCGAGAAGACGAAGATCTTCGTGGCCATCCTGGCGAAGCGGATGGACGTTGCTCCTGACGGGTGGAGGGCGGCGGCCGGACCCTTCGCCGATGACGTGCCCAGGTCCGTGGCCGACATCGACGGCCCCGAGGCACTGGAAGGCGTGCGCGCCTGGAAGAAGGCCCAGAAGGCGGCCGGAAAGACCAAGCAGCAGTGAGGACCAGTGTCAGGCGCAGGTAGGCCCTGGCCCTAGAGCCGGAGGTCTCCCCGTTCGGCAGCCTCCACGAACCAGGCATACGTGGAGACAATCCCCTCCGTCAGGCTGGTTTGCGCCGTCCAACCCAGGCCGGCCAGCTTGGACACGTCCAGCACCTTGCGGGGCATTCCGTCGGGCATGGAGGCATCAAAGGCCAGATCGGCACCGGGGTGCACTAGATCGCGAACCGTCTCGGCCAACTCCCGGATGGTCAGGTCCACACCGGTCCCCACGTTGACGTGACCGGGCGCCGAGTACCCATCCATCAGGAACAGGCAGGCATCGGCGAGGTCGTCCACGTGCAGGAACTCGCGCCGTGCGTTGCCGGTCCCCCAGACCCCGACCGTGGCCTCACCCGCCTCCCTCGCCTCGTGGAAGCGGCGCATCAGGGCCGGTAGGACATGCCCACCCTCCAGGTCAAAGTTGTCCCCCGGTCCGTACAGGTTGGTCGGCATGGCGGAGATGAAGTCGTCCCCGTACTGCCGCCGGTACGTCTCGCAGAGCTTGATGCCGACGATCTTGGCCAGGGCGTAGCCCTCGTTGGTCGGCTCCAGGGCCCCGCTCAGCAACGCCTCCTCCATGATCGGCTGTTCGGCCAACCTCGGGTAGATGCACGAGCTCCCCAGGTACAGCAACTTCTCGACACCGATCCTGTGGGCGGCCTGTACCACCGTGCCGTGGATCATCAGGTTGTCGTAGAGGAACTCTGCCGGACGGCTGGTGTTGGCGTGGATCCCACCCACCGTGCCGGCCACCAGGAATACGTACCTCGGACGTTCCACGTCAAACCAGGAGTCCACCGCCGACTGGTCACGCAGGTCCAGGACCTCGCGGCCGACCGTCCGGAGGTCGGTGAAGCCTTCGGCCTCCAGGCGGCGGACGATGGCGGAACCGACGAGACCGCGGTGGCCGGCCACGAAGACCGGAGCGTGTCGGTCGAGCATGCTGCGACGCTAGTCCTGCAGGGCTCTAGCCCCGTGGGGCCGTCGGGTCGACCCGATCGCCACCGGGACCGCCGACCGGCCCACCAGCCGGACCACCAATGGCCCCCATCGCCACCAGGTAGGTACCGAGCAGGTCGGCCACCATCGCAACCGCCAGGGCGTCGAATGGATCGGATCGTTCCAGTCCCCGGGCGACCACGTGGTCGAGGGCGTCGTCCAGTGGGGCCACCACCCGCCCCTCGGCATCGCCGGCGCCATCCGCCAGCGCCTCGTCACCAAGGTCCTGGCCGTGCGTGGTCGCCAACCCGGCCTCGGCGAAGGACTCCAGGTACCAGCCGACCACATCGACCACGTCGTCGCGGCTGAGCTCGCCGGCGGCCTCCTCCGGGAGCCTCTCGGCTATCCAGTCGACGGCGTCGTCGACCTCCAGCACGGCAGGCAGCGCCGTGTTCTCGAGGCGGCCCACTGCGGATCCGACCGCGTACATGGCGATGCCGGCAACCAGCACCGCTCCGATGGCCAGAAACAACCAGGTCATCATGTGATCATGCCAGCCACGCCTGCCCTGCCGTGGCAGGCGCAAAGCCGGACCACACCGGGCTCACGACCGCGGACGGCAACGCCCCCTGGACAGCGCCACGGGTGGTGTGGGGCAATAGCCCCGGTACCGGCTCAGATGCCGATGCGCTGGGCCAGCAGCTCGCGGTGGTAGGTCGGGTCGCCGAACAGCAGCTCGGAACTCTTGGCACGCTTGAAGTACAGGTGAGCGGAGTGCTCCCACGTGAAGCCGATGCCGCCATGGATCTGGATGTTCTCGGCGGTGGTATGGAAGTAGGCCTCCGAGCAGTACGCCTTGGCCAGCGACGCCACCGAGGGCAGCTCGTCGTTCAACTCCGCCGCGCACCAACCTGCGTAGTAGGCGGCCGACTTGGCCGACTCGACCTCGAGGAGCATGTCGGCGCACTTGTGCTTGATTGCCTGGAAGCTGCCGATGGGCCGACCGAACTGCACCCGGTCCTTGGCGTACTGCACCGCTGTGTCCAGGCAGATCTGGGCGCCACCTACCTGCTCGGCGGCCAGGGCCACCGCTGCGAGGTCCAGAACACGCTCCAGAACGGTCCAGCCGCCACCCTCGGCGCCGATCATGGTTGCCGCCACCCCGTCGAACTCCAGACGGGCCTGCTTGCGGGTCATGTCCATGGTGGCCAGGGCGGTCCGCGTCAGGCCCGCTGCATCGCCATCGACCTTGAACAACGAAATGCCGTTGGCGGTGCGGGCAGCCACCAGCACGAGGCTGGCGATGTGACCGTCCAGCACGTACATCTTCGTCCCGGAGAGCGACCATCCATCACCGTCAGCCGTTGCCTCCATGGTGATGCCGGCCTCGTCCCAGCGACCGCTCTCCTCGGTGAAGGCAAGCGTTGCGATGGTCTCGCCGGATGCGATCCCGGGAAGCAGATCGGCCTTGGCACCGTCGTCGCCGGAGTGGATGAGGGTGTTGGCGGCCAGCACCACGGTTGAGAAGAACGGCGCGCACAGCAGGGAGCGACCCATCTCCTCGAGGACCACGATCAGCTCCACGTAGCCGAACCCCTGCCCGCCGTACTCCTCGGGGATGATCAGGCTCTGGAGGCCCAGCTGCTCGGCCATCATCGACCAGGTAGCGGCGTCGTATCCGCTCTCGGTCTCCATCAACTCACGGACGGTGGCCTCCGCCGAGTAGTTCTCGAGGAACTGTCGGACGAACTCCCGTAGCTGCTCCTGCTCTTCGCTGAAGGCGAAGTTCATGTGCACACTCCTGCTCTATCTATCTCGACTTGTGATCTGGGTTGCCGGCCGCGACTCGTGACCCGCTCTGTCGGTTTCGCCTGCCGTCCGCGACTGGTTGGGCGGCCCCGCTGACAGATCCGACCGCTTCGTTCTACCAGTCCTCCACCTTCTCGGCGACATCGGGCGTCATGGCCACCCGTCACAACACTCCCCGCTGCCGAACGACATCGCCGCTCCGGACGGGAGAGCCGACATCCGCAGGCGGGCGGGCTGGCCTGCGTCGCTGCGCGGGCACCATGATGGCCCCATGAGCGACCAGCCCACCACCCCGACGTCTCCGCATGCCGGGCCCTGCAGCCACACCGACCATCCCCGACCCGGCGTCGAGGGGGCGGCACTGCACTGGTGCGATGAGCAAGCCGAGATCCACCGCATCGTGGTCGGCGACTACGTAAACAACGTGTTCGTGCTGCGCTGTCGCCAGACCGGCGAATCCGTGCTGATCGATGCCGCCAACGAGCACGACAAGCTGCTCGAGCTGTGCCGCTCCCTGGACGTCCGCTCCGTGCTCGAGACCCATGGACACTTCGACCACATCCAGGCCGTACCGGCGGTCCGGGAAGCCGGCTACCGGGTCGCCGTCACCGCCGCCGACGCAGCGATGCTCCCCTCCTACGACGACATCCTCGAGGACGAGTCCGTCATCCAGGTGGGGCGCCTGAGGCTCCACACCATCTGCACGCCCGGCCACACGCCCGGGTCCATCTGCTTCCGCCTGGAGGGGTCACCGGTCCTGTTCTCCGGCGACACACTGTTCCCTGGAGGCCCGGGCACCACAACCTTCGAGGGTGGGGACTTCACCACCATCATCGAGTCCATCGATCGGCGACTGTTCGCCGGGATCCACCCCGACACCATCGTGATGCCTGGCCACGGCAACGACACCACGATCGGAGCCGAGCGGCCCAGCATGGACGAGTGGGTGGCCCGGGGCTGGTGAACGCCCTCCGGGTACCGGTCCGAACCGAATTACTCCTATCGCCATAGTGGTAATCGGGGCGCCTCCCTAGACTTGAACCATGGCTGAGCCAACCGCCGCCGACGCGACCCCGCTGTTCGAGATCGAAGGCCTCCACGCCTCAACCACCGATGGCATCGAGATCCTCAAGGGGGTCGACCTCGTGGTCGGCCACGGTGAGGTTCACGCCCTCATGGGTCCGAACGGCTCAGGGAAGTCGACGCTGGCCTCGGTCCTGCTGGGAAGCCCCGAATACGTCGTGACCGCCGGTTCCATCAGGTTCCGGAGCGACGAGATCACCGACTGGCCTCCCGACGTGCGCGGCAAGGCCGGGATCTTCCTTGCCTTCCAGTACCCGCTCGAGATCGCCGGCGTGTCGGTCATCAACTTCCTCCGGCAGTCCCTGTCGGCCCGCAAGGGCATCGACCTCTCGGTCCTGGAGCTCCGGCTGTCGATCATGGACTGGATGGCCCGCCTCGGCATGGACCCGTCGTTCGCCGACCGCTGTGTCAACGANGGCTTCTCAGGTGGCGAGAAGAAGCGCAACGAGATTCTTCAGATGGCCATNCTGGAACCCGAGATGGCCATCCTGGACGAGACCGACTCGGGTCTCGACATCGACGCCCTAAAGGTGGTCGCCGAAGGCGTAGCCGAGGTGCGGCGTGACCGCCCGGGCCTCGGAGTNCTGGCCATCACCCACTACCAGCGGCTNCTGGACCACCTACAGCCCGACGTGGTCCACATCCTCATGGACGGTCGGATCGTGGAATACGGTGGTCCGGAGATCGCCGAACGGCTCGAACGTGACGGCTATGACGCGTTCAGGGCCACCGGGTCGATCGCAACGGACTGAATCTGCCTTCGCCATGAGCACCGCCACCCTGGACACCACCACGGTCAAGGCCGACTTTCCCNTCCTGTCGCGCGAGGTGAACGGCCACCCCATCGTCTACCTCGACTCCGGTGCCACCTCGCAGAAGCCCCGGCAGGTCCTCGATGCTCTGAACAGGTACTACGAGGAGATCAACGCCAACATCCACCGCGGCGCCTACCTGATNGCTGAGCAGGCCACCACGGCGGTCGANGACTCCCGTGCCGCCCTCGCCAGGTTCGTGGGTGCNTCCGCCGCGGAGGAGATCGTCTTCACCAAGAACGCCACCGAATCAATAAACCTGGTGGCCCACTCGTGGGGCAGGTCAAACCTCTCCGAAGGCGACGTCGTTCTCCTGACCACCCTCGAGCACCACGCCAACATCGTCCCGTGGCACCAGTTGGCCGCCGAACGCGGTGTCGTGATCCGGTGGATCCCCCTGGACGACGACGGCCGCCTGGACCTGACCGACCTCGACCATCTCCTGGATGGCGTGCGCCTCGTTGCCGTATCGGCCGCCTCCAACGTGCTCGGCACCCTGCCTCCGATCCGCCGGATCGCCGACGCCGCCCACGCCGTCGGCGCCCTCTGCCTGGTGGACGCCAGCCAGTGGGTCCCCCACTATCCGACCAACGTGGCTGACTGGGACTGTGACTTCATGGCCTTCACCGGCCACAAGATGTGCGGCCCGACAGGCATCGGACTGCTCTGGGGGCGCCGCGAGCTCCTAGATGCCATGCCGCCGTTCCTNGGTGGCGGCTCGATGATCCAGAATGTGACATTCGAGGGGTTCACACCAGCCGACGTTCCCACCCGGTTCGANGCTGGGACCCAGCCGATCGCGGAGATCGTCGGGCTGCACGCCGCCGTNGACTACCTGGAGGCGATCGGCATGGAGGCCGTCCGCCAGCACGAGCTGGACCTCACCGCCTATGCCCTGCGGACCCTCATGGAGCGGTTTGGCGACGATCTGGCCATCCACGGCCCGCATGACCTCGAAAACCGCGGCGGAATCCTCTCGTTCGCCTACCGGGACATCCACCCACACGACCTCAGCCAGGTGCTGGACCAGCACGGTGTGTGCGTTCGGGCCGGCCACCACTGCGCCAAGCCCCTCATGAAGGTGCTGGGCGTGAACGCCACGGCCCGTGCNTCCCTCTACCTCTACAACGACGAGTCCGACGTGGATGCCCTGGCCGACGGCCTGGCTGCCGCCGGCGACTTCTTCGCCTTCTAACCAGACCACCCCACCCGCACACCCCGCCCTAGGAGCATCCAGACAAATGGCCGGACTTGAAGACCTCTACCGGGAGGTCATCTTGGATCACTACCGGAGCCCCCGGAACCGTGGAGAGCTGGAAACCCCGCCGGCCCTGATGGCCGAGGGGTTCAACCCGCTCTGCGGCGACGAGATCCAGGTGTATCTGCTGCTCGAGGACGGTGTGATCGCCGAGATCCGCATCGGCGGACAGGGGTGCTCGATCAGCCAGTCGTCGGCCTCGATGATGAGCGCGGCGGTGCTCGGACGGACCCCCGATGGGGCCCGTGAGGTACTCCGGTCGTTCAAGGAGATGATGTCGATCCACGAGCACGGTCTGGATGGCGAGGCCATCCCGACGGATGACCAGCCTGGCGCCTCCGGACTCGGCGACCTCGAGGCCCTCCGGGGAGTGGTCAAGTTCCCGGTGCGCATCAAGTGCGCCACCCTGGGCTGGAACACCCTCGACCAGGTACTGGACCAGGCAGGCACCTGAACCCGGGCTTGGCGGCCCGTCGACTCAGCCCAGGGAGTCCACTGCCTCTACGAACGCCACATCCAGACGGGTGAGGCCCCCGGCACTGTGGGTAGTGACGGCGATCTCCACCTGATTCCACGAGTTGGACCAGTCGGGGTGGTGCTGGAGGGCTTCGGCCACGGCAGCCACCCGCCCCATGAAGGTCCAGGCCTCGGCGAAGTCGGCGAACCTGAACGTCCGACGTAGGTGTTCCCCGTCGAACCCCCAGGCTGGAAGACGAGCCGCCAGGGCGGCGCGCTCCCCGGAAGTCAGGAGGGTGCGGTCGGCCATGGCATGACTGTAGGTCCGGAGGATCCTGCCGTTCAGGGCTGGGGATCTGCCCCGGTGATCCGACCCGTTCAGCGATCCAGCGGGTCGGCGAACGGGTCCTCGCCGAAGCCCGCCTCGTGGCCGTCGGGATGGGTCACCCCGGTGGGCAGGCCCACCGATGCTCCGGCCTCGGCCAGCACCCCGGTGTAGCCCTCGGCCTCCAGGCGTTCAGCCAGTTCGGGGCCGCCTACGACCTGGATCCGCCCCCGTGCCAGCACGTGCACCCTGTCGGGCTCCAGCACCTCNAGGAACCGGCCGAAGTGGGTGATGGCCAGAACCCCCAGGCCATCCTCTTCGGTGGCCTCCTGNATCCGTCGCGCCACAGCAGCGAGTGCGTCGACGTCCAGACCCGAGTCGATCTCGTCCAGGACGGCGTAGCGCCTCCGCAGCGAACCCAGCATCAGGGTCTCGTTCCGCTTCTTCTCACCGCCGGAGAGGTCAACGTTCAGGGCCCGGGCCAGGAAGCGTTCATCGAATCCGATGCGTGCCGCCTCGGCCACCAGGTCCTCGTAGGTTCCGTCGGTACTGCGTCCATCCGCCCGGGCCGCCTCNGCGACCACTGACTCCAGGCTCACGCCGGGCACCTCCGTCGGGTGCTGGAGGGCCAGGAACAACCCTGCCCGGGCCCTCTCCCATGTGGGCAACGACAGCAGGTCGACACCGTCCAGGGTGACCGAGCCCCCGGTCACCTCGTAGCCGGAGCGACCCATCAGCACATGCGCCAGGGTCGACTTGCCCGACCCGTTGGGCCCCATCAAGGCATGGACCTCGCCTGGTCGAACCTCCAGGTNGATCCCGTGGAGGATGTCGATTCCGCCGACGCTGGCCGTCAGGCCCTCGATGCGCAGNACGCGATTCTCCTCGGAACCGGTCATCGGGAACCTCCCCCGGACAACTCNACCAGCACCTCGTCACCCTCGACGGTCACCGTGTGCACCGCCACCGGCTTCAGGGCCGGCAGGGTNAGGGCCTCACCTGTCCGCAGGTCGAACAGGCTNCCGTGCTTCCAGCACTCCAGGGCGCACTCCTCGAGGTCCACGTCACCCTCCGACAGCGAGACCTCGGCGTGGCTGCAGATGTCGTCGATGGCATGCACCTCTTCGCCGATGCGTACCAACGCCACCGCCCGACCGTCCACCTCGACACGCCGTGGCATGCCGTCGCCCAGTTCGGACCAGCCACAGACGCGGACACCGCTCACTGGGCATCCCCGACGGCGACGGCCGAGCCTGCATCCCCAGTGGCCGAGTCGATGCCCGTCGATCCGCTGCCAGGCTCTGAGGGGCTGGAACCGGTTCGACGATCAAGTCGCTCGATCAGGGCGTCCTTCAGGATCTCGGCGACACCGGGGACCGGTGCAGCGTCGGCCACGTCCTGGAAGAACCCCTCCAGCAGGAGCTGTTCGGCCACCCGCGTGGGCACGCCGCGGCTCTCAAGGTAGAAGCGCTGGTCCTCGTCGACCGGCGAGACCGTTGATGCATGGCTGCAGACGACGTCGTCGGTCTCGATCTCCAGGTTGGGCACGGTCTCGGCCCAGGCNTCCGGAGAGAGCTTGATGTTCCGGTTGGTCTGGTGCGCCCTGGTACGAACCGCCTCCGGGCGGACCCGGATGAGGCCCGAGTAGATCGAGTGCGAGGATCCGTCCAGTGCACCCTTGAACAGGAGTTCGCTGGTCGTGTCGGGAGCCGCATGCTCCTGGAAGGTCCTGAAGTCCAACGTCTGGTCACCCTCGCCGAAGTAAGCGGCGGCCAGCCGTCCCTCGGCCCCGCGGCCGACCAGGCGACAGTCGATCCGGGTGCGGGCGTAGTCGCCGCCGAGACCGGCCGTGAAGGCCTCCACGGTGCCCGACTGTCCGACCTTGAAGGCCTGGTGGGCCAACTGCCAGATCCTGGGGCCCATCTCCTGGACGAGGGCGTGTCGAAGGTGGCCGTCCCGGTCGACGGTGGCCTCCAGCACCGGGACCACCAGCGATGCGACGTCGGTGGACGTATGGAGTTCGACCACGGTCAGGGTGGCTCCGGCACCGCACCTCACGATCACCCGCGGGAAGACCGCCGAGGCGTCGGCATCGGTGAGGACCACCACNACCACGGGGGCGTCGACCTGGACGCCGTCGGGCACCACNATCGCCACCGGTTCCGGCCCGTAGGCCCGATTCAGGTGGCCGAACAGATCGACCGGGATGTCGATCACCGAGCCGAGGTGGTCGGATCCGTCATCGAGGTCGGCAACGGNTCCGATGGTCATGCCGGCCTCNGCCAACCGTGCCTCAAGCGTGTTCTCGACCACCCAGCCGTTCCTGATCACGACGACGCCGGCCATCTCGCCGAACCTCGACAGGTCGCGTTCGACGACGGAGTTCAAGGCNCGCTGTCGCTTCAGGGGTGCGAAGCCATCGAGGTCCAGGTCGGCGATCCTGGAGTACCGCCAGACCTCCTCGTCAGGGCTGGGAGGATCGACGTCGTCCAGGCCCTCGAAGGCCCTCCGACGAACCTCGGAAAGCCACTCCGGTCCGGGCAGTCCGGCCGAGACATCAGCGGTGAAGGCTTTCAGGTCGATACCTCACCGACTACCCCTCGTGGGGTGCCGGACATCTCGGATGGACAGACGGTGGAAGCTCGTAGGGACTCCCCGCGAACCGGGATTTACCCTACCGTCGTAGGTGTAATTCCCGGCCGCCGGGAACACTCCGGAACCGCAGCGGTTCAGGGCCCGTGGAGGTGTCCGAGGGTCCCGGGTGAGATCTCGCAGGAGGCCTCGTAGGCCTCCACGTCGATTGACTTCAGCCTTATGACCCGTCCGATCCGGAAAGCCCGCAACTTCCCACCATCGATGAGGCGGTAGACGGTCTTGGTCGCCACGCCCAGGCGGTGGGCGACCGCATCGGTGCTCATCCATGTCCAGTCCAGGCCG
>JGI26060J43896_10000460_pt1 | contig 14871 bp, 16 predicted proteins | sample MarorgKNORR_S2LV_6_FD_43896 | JGI IMG/M metagenome (IMG submission 43896) | reverse complement strand
AGAATCATCAAAAGGATTAGGAGGCATGATCATTATTTCAGGCGTCTTAATTTTAATTGGAGGTTTAGCAATGGTTGGAACCCCTGCACCCGAAGGCGTAGAAAGAAATCCTGTAATGTTATTTGCTCCAGGAATTTTCCAAATTGCATTAGGTGCAATAAAGATAAAGAAGTCATCAAATTAGAATTTCACATGCCAAAATGTGAAAAATGTGGAGAAAATACTAGTAAAGGTTATGACTGTGAACATACAAAATTTGAAGAGTATTGCAAGGAATGTTACACCGAATTACACTACTACATAACTGAGAAAAAAGAAGATGAGTGAATTACAAATATTAGTTCAATGGATTGCAGATTTACTTTCCGAGTATTTGTACATAGGCGTTTTTGTTGCAGCATTAATTGAAACAATAATTCCTCCAATCCCTACAATGGCCGTATTTCCAACTGCAGGGTTTATCGCATCACAAAACGGTCTAAGCGTTGCAGAGGCAGTACTATTAGGCATTGTAGGTGGACTAGGTGCATCAATTGGATCAACAGTAATTTATCTAATTGCTCTAAAATTAGGTCGAACTGCATTACTAAAATATTTAAACAAAGTTAAAATTTCTGAAAAAAAATTAGACCGAGTTGAAAGATGGTTTGAAAAATATGGTGATAAAGCAGTTCTATTTGGAAGAATGGTTCCGGTGTTTAGAGAAATGATTTCAGTTCCAGCAGGATTATTGAAAATGAATATCAAGAAATTTTTGCTATATACAATACTAGGTTCTTGCGGATGGGGAATAACAATGGTTTTGGTTGGATATTTCTTTGGTTTAACCGCATTTGAGATGATCATATAAGATAACATAAGTTAAAAAATAGAAATAATTAGAAAGTAATATGAAAGCAATAATTTTGGCAGGAGGAAGAGGAAAAAGACTACGTCCAATAACAGACAAAATTCCAAAACCATTAATCACAATAAATAACATACCATTAATTGAGCGTACTATAAAATATCTAAAAAAATATGGAATAACTGAAATCATTATTTCAAGTGGTTACAAATCAAATCAAATAGAGAAATTTCTTAAAAAAAAGAAAAATTTCGGTTGTGATATAATTTTCTCAATTGAAAAAACACCTTTAGGCACTGGAGGTGCAATCAAAAAAGCACTTGTTAATGTAAAAGATGAATCATTTTTAGTATTAAATGGAGACATTGTTACAAATATTGATCTTCGTAAAATTCTAAAAAAACCAAATACAATTGCATCAAATGAACTAAAAACAAAATTTGGTACGATGAATATTAAAAATAATAAAGTTTTGAAATTTAATGAAAAAATAGATGTAACGAACGTCTGGATGAATCCCGGAATATACCATCTTTCAAAAAATATAGAAAAAATAATTCCAAAAAAAGGAAGTTTAGAAGGAATAGTTTTTCCGAAAATGGCTAAAAAAAAGACATTAGAAACTGTAAAATTCAAAAACGCATTATGGTTTTCTATAGATTCTCACAAAGATATCGAAGAATGTTCAAAAGAAATAAAATCAAAAAAATATTCTAAATATTTCAAGTATTGAAATGAGAAGATTATCTTACAGTCTAGGGTCGTTACTTTCAATTGAGGAAGTTTTAGAATGTTCTCAAAAATTAAATGAGATAAAACCTGAAGTTATGTGGATTCCCGAAACTTGGGGCATGGAAAATTTTTCTATGTTAGGGCAGGCATCTAAGGAAAATACATTTTCAAAAATTGGTTCATCTATTATTAACATCTATTCTAGGAGTCCAAGTTTAATCGCAATGGGCGCCTCTACAATCGACATAATTTCTAACGGTCGATTAATACTTGGATTGGGTACGAGTAGTATGCCAATTGTGGAAGATTTTCACGGCAATTCTTTTGAATCACCTGTGCAAAGAATGAAAGAATATGTTGAAATTATACGCATGGCATTGCGTGGAGAAAAAATTAATTATTCTGGAAAAATTTTTTCACTGAAAGATTTTTCATTACTAACAAAGCCAATAAGGAAAGAAATTCCAATTTACCTTGCAGCTATTAATCAAAAAATGGTCGAAATGACATGGGATATTGCAGACGGAGTAATATTTTATTTAAGACCAAAAAACGAGATGAAAGAAACAATTTCAAGAATGCAAAAAAAGAAAAAAATTGATACTACACTACAGATAATCACATGTATTCATAACGATTATGAAAAAGCTATAAAACGTGCAAAGAAGACTCTTAGTTTTTACATCGCAGTAGGAAAAATCTATCGTGAATTTTTACAGTCAACAGGATATTCTGAAGAAACAGGAATTATTTACGAGGAGTATAAGAAAGGTGGATTAAATGGTTTGGATGAATTTGTATCAGATAAAATGTTAGATGATTTATGCATTGCAGGTACGCCCGATGTTGCAGTAAAAAAATTAAATGCATTTCAAAATATAGGCATAGATCTGCCTATTATTCAATTTAATCCGATAGATAACGTAAAAGAATCATTTGAATTATTAACAAAAACATTTTCAGGAGGATCAAATGAGTAAGGTGGTAATAGTAGGTACAGGACAAACAAAATTTTCAAAAGACGATGGAGATGTTGAAAAATTACTTTTTGAATCAGCCAGTAACTGTATTCAATCTGTAACTAATTGTGATTCAAACGATATTGACGGAGTTCTTGTTTCTACAAATAACAATTCAAAATATCTCGGTGCGATTTTATCAGAAACAATGGGTATACGACCTAAAATTTCACATTCTATTGAACATCTTTGTAGTTCAGGAACAAACGCTATCATTTCCGCATACGCCTACATTTCTTCAGGATTATCTGAGATGGTATTGGTTTCGGGTGCAGAATCTGCAACTAATCCNGGTCAAGTTTTAGAATGGGATAAATCTNGAGGAAATCTTGAGCATCCAATCTATTGGGGATCAATGCTTACTAAATCNCATAAAAGAAAATTTCAAACAACTGAAGAAGAATTAGCTATAGTATCTGCTAAAAACCANAAACAGGCAATGGATAATCCATTTGCATACAGTAATGAACCTAGAACAATATCTGAAGTAATGAATTCCAAACAAATTACAGATGATCTTAGAATTTTAGATTGTTCACGTTCATGTTCTGGAAGTTCATCAATTTTATTGGCATCTGAAGAAAAAGCCAAAACATTTTCTGATCAACCAATTGGAATTACTGGAATTGGGCAAAAAACTACATCTGCAAGTTTTACAAAAAATGTTCTTGAAGAGATTGAAAGTACAAGAATAGCTGCAGATTCAGCATATAAAATGGCAAAAATTGAACCAAAACAAATCGATGTAGCGGAAGTACACGATGCTTTTTCTGTTTGTGAATTAATGGCAATATCAGAATTAGGAATAACATCAAATGANAAAAGTGGAGAATTTGTTAGAAATTTATTCAATACAGAAAATAGAATGATAAATCCNCGAGGAGGATTAATTGGAGCTGGGCATCCTTTAGGCGCTACAGGAATATCCCAAACAATAGAGATTACAAATCAACTTCAAGGNAAATCAGATAAACGTCAAATCTCTAATGCAAAAANNGGATTAATTCACAATATGTCTGCAGCAGGAACATCAAGTTCAATCATGGTGTTAGAAAATTGACATTTTTTGAAGATCAGCTAGAAGAAGGTGTTTTCCAAATATGTTATTGTAAAAATTGTAACGACACAATATGGCCTCCTAAAGAAATTTGTCACATATGTCATAATAGAACAGATTGGAAAAAATCTACAAATCTTGGAAAAATAATGGAATTTTCAAAAAGAGAATCTACATATTTTGGATTAATAGAAATTGATGATGGCATACGAGTTTTGGGAAATATATTATCAACATCAGTACCGGAAATAGGTCAATCAGTTAGAATGAGTGTATCATTTAACTCTAAACCTCATTATTCGTTTCTTGTTGAAAACAATTAGTAATTGGTCATTACAGAATAACCTGTATTACTATATTCCATAAAATGAACACAATCTATGAGATCCAATTTAAAAATTGAAAATAAAACAAAATCACTTAATTTTAAAAAAATTGCACAGACTAGAAGACAAAGAGGCTATAATTGGGAAGATACGCTAGTTAAACGATTCAATAAGATGGATGATTGGAAAGCATTTAGGCTAGGGTCTCCCAGCGTGGCATTACCTGATATTCTATGTGTCAATAATGAAAACAGTATGATATTCACAATTGAAGCAAAATCTGGGACAGGTACAACATTAACAGTTCCATTTGATCAGATAACCAGATGCCTGAATTGGACAAATAATTTTACAGTGTATAAAACAAGAAAAGTGGTACTTGCATTCAAATTTCTATCAAAGAAGAGGATTGGAACAGGTTTGTATGAAAAAAGAGAGTTAAGAGAGTTTTACAAAGTGTGGAATGCGAAAAAAGATCCGATAGACATGGTATGTAGGTATGATGGAACCACATATGCATTAATTCAAGGTCAAAAAAAGAAAGTAAATTTAAAAGATTATGAAATGCCATTCAAATCCAGACATCGGAAAATAGCTCTCAGAGTAAATTAGCATTATATCTGAAAGTTATCATCTTTGTTTATTAATGACATATTAGAGAAAAAATTATGAGTTTTTCAGATTTCATCGATGAACGTATGCTAATCAGTAAGAATGTACTAGGCACAAAAGAAATGAAAATAAAAGTAGTTGAGGTGTCAGATGAAACTACACCTTTGCAATGGAAATTTGGGGATAGGGTCAAAGTGACTAAAATTATAATTACAATAAAACACCTCGAAACACAGAAAATTGAAGAAGGTGAATTGGATATCGAGGAAGTAGAAAAGATGTTGGTAAAAGATAGACATTATACATCAACAAACAGATGGGTCCCTACAAAAGAGATTAAAAATGGATATGTGATAAATTCAAGACATACTACATTGATTAGTGATGCACATGCACTTGATATGATACTATTCTAATCGTCAGAAACTTTAAGAACCTACTTTTTGAACAAAATTTATGATAACAAAGAATATTGCAGTAGACGGTGCCGAATATAAGCTAACATTAACAGATCAAGTATTAAATCAAGTAGATAATCTAAAGACATTGTATGCAACAGCTGCAGAAGATCCTGAAAGTTTTGAGCAAGTAAGCTCTGAAATTTCTGCTGCAATTAATAATATAGCCGAATCAGTATCACCTGAAATTTCAGATGGACACCTAGACGGATTAATTCAAGAAGTTTTCAAAGCAGTTGATGATAAAAAATCAGAAGTCGACAAACAACTAAAAGGTAAAGATTCAAAAATTTCAAAAAAGAAGAAATAATTATTTCAAGTCTTTTGCAATTTTTTTAATTCTAAAAACCATGTTATCATTTTGAAGAGAATTTATAATAGAATTTCTAATATGTTTAATCCGTAACGGATCCTCGGAGTAAATTTCTTTAATTTTTTCAAGTTCACCACTGAAATAGTAATTATCAAAATAATTTTGTATTTTTTTTGACAATTTTGAGAACTCAGGATTTTTATCTGAAAACTCTTCAGATTTCCTAAGTAAAACTCGAAGTAATCCATTAATTTTTGTCAATTCCGCATCTAGTGTAAAAAAATCTTCTTTAGAATCTCCTAAATTTTTAATCATATCATATCTACTTAGAATTTTTGTCATAAGATCACGAAAATATTCATCAACTACAACCATACAAAATCTAAGTAAAAATTAGTTCTAAATCTTTACTTTGTTAATATTATGAAAATATGTGGTAAAAATTATCAATCCAGCCTTTAAATTAGTAGCAAAATAATATTAGAAATATGCTTCAACGAGCCAAACTAGTATGTATAAACCCCAAATGTGGTAAAACATATCCAATAAGATCACTAGACATAAAATGTAATTCATGTAATTCCCTACTTGATGCCAAGTACGAAGATAAACCAAATTCAAATTTAAAAGATACGTTTTATGAAAGAAGAAATCCACAAGGAAGTATTTACAATGAAAGTGGAGTTTGGAGATTTAGAGAATTACTAAATTTTTGTGAAATTGAAACAGAGGATATTGAACAATGTTCAAAACACCTGGTTTCACTAGATGGAGCAGAAGGAAGACAATCAAAACCATACCATATGAGTAAAGTTGCAGAATTTGTTGGAATTAATAATGAAGATGTAGTATTCCAACCAGAAGGATACAATCCAAGTGGATCTTTCAAAGATAATGGAATGGCTGCTGCAGTTACCCATGGAAAAATGATGGGTGCAAAAAAAATTATTTGTGCCTCAACAGGAAATACATCTGCATCTGCAGGAATGTTTGCTGCGAATGAAAATATGGAATGTGATGTATACATTCCAGATGGACAAATTGCTCCAGGAAAGTTAAGTCAGGCATATCAATTTGGAACTCAAATGGTTAAAGTTAATGGGAATTTTGATGATGCATTTACAAAATCATTACAAGCTGCAGAAGAACCTGGAAGTTACACCGTAAATTCAGTAAATCCATTTAGAATAGAGGGACAAAAAACAATTCCTTACAGAGCACTTGAAGCATTAAATTGGGAAGTTCCGGATTGGCTTGTTTATCCAGGAGGTGCACTAGGGAATATATCCAGTTGTGGAAAAGCACTGATGGAATTATATGAATGGGGTTGGATTAAGAAAATTCCCCGTATAGCAGTAATTAATGCAAGTGGAGCTAATACATTATACAGATTATTTAACGGACACTTTGAAAATAAAAAATTAAGATGGGATGATGGCATTCCAAATTTCAACTTAATTCAGGGCATCTATGACAGGATGTTAGAAGATGAAAGTCTAAAACCAAAGACTAAAGCAACAGCCATACAAATTGGCAAACCTGCAAACATTACAAAAGGATTACGGGCTTTAGACTTCACAAANGGAGTAGTTGAAGAGGTGACAGATACGGAGATGCTTGATGGNATGTCTGTTGTAGGATTGAATGGTTTTGATTGCGAGATGGCATCAGGAGCATCGGTTGCAGGTATTAAAAAATTAAGAGATAAAGAAATCATCAAAAAGGATGACAAAGTCGTGGGTATTTTAACAGGACGTCAAAAAGAACCTCTACTTCCAATTGATTATCATAATGATACTGCAAATAGATTTGCAAGACCACCAAAAAACTAGGCTCAAACTGTAGAAAATCATTTTTACTTAATCTCAAGGCTTTAATACAAACCAATTACAAATTAGATTAATCTGAAAATGTGGTGTAACTACAATAAATGATGTACAGTAGACGTTTTAATAAAATAAAATTAATAGAGGTTCTCGAATGCAATTAGAATTTGAGATTCCATTACTAGTAGTTTTAATTGGACTTTCTGGATTTTTTAGCGGATTAGAAGTTGCACTAGTAGGAATTAGAATGGCAAAAGTTGAACAGATGGTTAAGGATAAAGTGAAAGGTTCCACATCACTACTGAAGCTTAAGAAAAATCCTAGTAGAATGATGGCTAGTGTCAACCTAGGTAATAATTTAGTGAACGTAGCTTCAACAGCAATTGCAACAGATATTGCACTAAAAATATTTGGAAATGATGGACTAGCTATCGTAATTGGAATAATGACATTTTTAATACTTGTTTTTGGAGAAATAACGCCAAAAACATATTGTAATGCAAATGCCCCAAAAATTGCGGCCAGGTATAGTGGAATACTATTGGCATTCAGTTATGCATTTTATCCAATTGTTAGAATGCTGGAAGCAATAACTAAAGGAATTATTCGTTTAACTGGTAGTAGTGATAATCCACCAGGTTTAACAGAAGATGAGATCAAAGGAGTTATTGATCAAGGGTTAAAGGATAAAGCCATAGAAAAACAAGAAAGTGAATTAGTACATGGTGCATTGAATTTTGACGATATAATAATTCGCTCAGTTATGACGCCACGAACAAAAATGTTTACACTGAATTCTAAGAAAATGCTTTTCGAGGCATTACCTGAAATCAATAATAGTGGATTTTCAAGAATTCCAGTTTATTCTGAAAATAGCGACAACATCATAGGAATTGTTCATGTACGAGATGTTTTGAAATCACTTGAACATGATGAGAAAGTAATATCATTAGATAGCATAATGAGAGAACCAATATTTGTGTCACAAGAGAAAATGGTGAGTGATTTACTAAAAGAAATGCAAGGAAGGCAAACTCACATGGCAATAGTAGTAGACGAATTTGGAGGCGTAGAAGGATGCGTAACATTAGAAGATTTACTTGAAGAAATTGTGGGGGAGATTCATGATGAAAAAGATACAGTACAAGAAATATTTCAGAGTGAAGGAAATGATGCAATTCTAACTGACGGAGATATAGAAATTGATAAAATTAATGAGATTTTTAAAACCAGTATTCCTGAAGGGGATGATTATTCAAGATTAAATGGATTATTACATGAAAAATTACGCGATATACCAAAAGAAGGAGATAAAATTGAAATTGACTCTCTAAGAATCATAATAGAAAAAGTTTCAAAGAATAAACCAGATAAAATCAGAATAGAAAAAATCAAATAATTATTTTTTAGCGAAATTAGATTCTAGGAGTCTTTTTTTCTCAGATATATTAAATAATTTTTCGGTGTGCTTTACAGCATCCTCATATGATTTTTCAAATAACATTGCTTGTAACAAGATATGATTCTCAGGTATTACAATACCAGTTTGATCATCAGAATACATTATTTGTATTGTATCGTCAATTTTTTGTGTCATGTTTGCATGTATGTGAATCATATTCGTATCTTTAAAACTAAAATTTAGTTTTTCAGCAAAATCTCTAATATCTTTAGTTCCTTTTGCACTCCATAGTGTTGCAACACCATATTCGTTTTTGAAGATATCATGTATCTCATCTATTGAAGGAGTATTTCTCTCAAATCTGATATCCATTATATGCAAATGCATTTGTCTCGTAGGCACTTTAATAGCACGTACAAACAATGGAGCGTCTTTTCCAAAATAAGATTTTACGTCTTCTCCATGGTGTGGGTTTTGTGTTAATTCAATGGTATCCGGTACTGTTTCATCTATTTGTTCAATGTCAGCCCATCTTCTAACAAGAGTAACATCGAATCTTCGTATTGAGTTTCCAAAATTCTTTCTTAATGGTTCCAAGATGCGACCCATTCCCGTAACATTACAGCTTCCTTGCATCACATGTTTTTTCCCGATTGCATCTCCATAGTTAACTTTTGAATTAAATAGTAAATCAGAGACTGCATTTTCGCCTTCAATGGTTTCTCCGCCCTGATATATTGATAAGATGTTTCTAGGCTCATAAAACAATTTTTTATTTTTAAAACCATATCCCCCAGGTGATGCATCAATTACTAAATCAGATTCATCTAATGCCGATTCTATATTTCCAGTTATGCTAAAATCAGAAAAAGCGTTTTGATTTTTTTCAGGAACATATACGTTAAAGCCTTGCTCTATTGCTTCAGTAACTTTTGAATCTGGAGAATATTTACCAACTCCCACTATTTGGATTTCAGGATCATCTTTGATGAACTGAATTATACGACTACCTATGGAACCATAACCATTGACAAAGACTTTCTTCATCATAAAATGTTATAGAATCCTTCTTTTATAGATTAACAAAGGACTAAATCCAAGGATTTGGGGATTTTTTTGATGGATGTGGAAGATTCTAATGATGAATTTACATTTTCTATAGAAGGCAAGGAGTATGCCATTTCGGAGAAAAACAATTCAATCAAAAAGAATCAAAAGCAAACATTACATTTGCCTTCTTTAACTATCGGTGCAATTATTTCTGGAATTTGTATTGCGGTGATAGTATTCGGGATCGGAAGTATTTCAGAATCATCTGAGTCATTAGTTGAAAAACAACTAGTAGAAAAAGAAACACAAACAAAAGAAATTACAATGAAGACATTTTTAGAAAACGGTTCCGTTATTCTTGGAGATCCTAATGCACCAGTTACATTGATTGAATTTGGAGATTATCAATGTCATTTTTGTAATGTATATTATCATAATACAGAACATAAAATTTATGAAGATTATGTCGTAACAGGAAAAGTAAAGATTATTTTCAAAGATTATACAATAATTGGTCCAGATTCTATAAAAGCTGCACATGCAGCACATTGTGCTTCAGAACAGGGTAAATTTTGGCAATACCATAACACATTGTTTGACAATTGGGCTGGCGAGAATAATGGATGGGCTGGACAAGATAATATTTTGATATTTGCACAACAAGTTGGATTAGATATGGATGAGTTTACTGAGTGTACTTCTAACAACCGCTATGAGCAAAAAATTTCTGCAAGTAATGCAGATGCACAAACATTAGGCATAACAGGAACTCCTGCATTTTATATACTATCCATGGAAAACAAACAGATTGAAGTGATTTCAGGTGCACAGCCATACGATGTTTTTGAAAAAATCTTTAACACTNTGCTTGAAAATTAGGAAGTTTTAGATAGTATCAATAAGATCGTCAGAAATTTCATCACTACGTAAATCATATTTACTCTAGAAATCTTATATACCCACATCATGGGGCATAGCTAATGGCAGCAGGAATTGATGATATTTCAATTTACATCCCTAGATTGTTTATGGATGCAGGAGACTTTGCAGCCGCAAGAGGTCTTGATCCTCAGAAATTAGTAAAAGGATTAGGAGTGTCAAAAATGGCAATAGTAGACGCTAATCAAGATCCAGCATGTTTGGCATCTAATGCCTGTTTGAAAATTATGCAAAAAAATAAACTATCACCAGAACAAATTGGAAGATTGTATGTTGCCACAGAATCATCATTTGATGAATCAAAAGCAATGAATTCTTACGTTATCGGAATGTTAGAACAGGTTTATGGTTCGGGCTCATTTCAACACTGCGGAGGAATTGAATGTAAATTTGCATGTGTGAGTGGATCATATGCATTGTATGACAATACAAATTGGATTCGTGCAGGGGAATCTGAAGATAAGTATGCTTTGGTTGTAGTATCAGATATTGCAAAATATGACCTAGGTTCGAGTGGAGAGATGACTCAGGGCGGAGGAGCGATTGCAATGTTGCTAAATGAGTCACCAAGACTTTTAGAATTTGATCCTAAAGTTACTTCAACTTCAATTAAAAATGAATANGACTTTTATAGACCATTTGGAAAAGAAACCCCAATAGTTCATGGACAATATTCTAACCTGTTGTATCTAATTCAGGTAAAAAATGCATTAGTTGATTACAAGAGAAAAGCTATCAAAACAGGACTGATAGACATGAAAGAAGGCGAAAGTATGCTTGATCATATAGATTATCTAAACATGCATTTACCATACAGCAATATGGGCAAAAAGGCATTAGCATATCTAGTAAGACATGAATTAAGAGGTACTCCAAAATGGAAAGAGATCATTATGGATATCGGGATGGAAGAGCCAGTTCCTAAAGATCCTCGCGGAACAATTGAGTCTATAATTGCAGATTCAGAATTTATGACAAAAGATAGTGAATTTACAAAGAAATTTGCAAAGACGGATGTATATCTAGAAATTTATGAAAATAAGGTTGCAAGTTCACTTATTGCATCAACAAGTATAGGCAATTTGTATACGGCATCACTCTATCTAGGATTCAGAAGTTGTCTAGAGTATGAGTTCCAAAAAGGAGTTGATTTGGAAGGAAAACGCTTCGGATTTGCATCATATGGAAGTGGAAGTAGTGCAATGGTGTTTAGCGGAGTAATACAACCAGAACATCTAGAAATTGTAAAAGAAATGAATTTGGAAACAGAGCTTGGAGAAAGAACAAAATTAAGTTTAGAGCAATATGAAGAATTACATGAGAATAAACGTACACCAGATCAATCAATTTTATCTGGAAAAAAAGAATTCATTTTAGTACATGAAGAAAGTAAATCCTCAGAAAAAAGAGGGGAACGAAGATATTCATTTGTTGAATAAATCAAATGAGTGAAAATTCACCCATCAAAGATGCACTTTATGCAAAAATAGATTTAATTGGTCAAAACCATATACATGAACTTCTATCAAACGGAAAATTTATAGAAATATTTGAAAAAATCTATGAACCAGTCATCGATAGTATAGATAACATTGACGAATATGAAAAACATGGGACTTTAGCAGAGGGCCTAACACATTATCTATTTACAGAGATGTTAATTCCTAGTCAACGAAAAATTACTTTTGAAGATATAGAACTTGACATGATAATTCCAAATACCATAGAATTACAAAAAGATAGTCATAATGCCATAATGATATTTTTTGTTAAAACATCTAATATTCGTCAAATAAAACAAAGAATTCAAGATATAAAAAAAATTCAAAAAGATGATGCGAATATATGGGTCATTTCAAAAGATGATATTGAAATTCCACAATCCACATATATGACAAAAAAAGAATCGTTTAGTATATTTTTGCAAGACGCTCAGAATTTTATTAAAACTAAAAAGATGAATAAATTAAATATTTTCAAAACCAAGACCTGAGATATCTACAAAATTAGAAAAATTTTCAATATATGATTCAATATTAAAGGACTCATGATAAGGAATTGCACCAAAAACTTTATGCCCAGTCAGACCAAAGATTTGATGCTTCAAATTAGATAATTCATACCCAGTAGAGATATTTTGGTTTACTATGAATCCTTTTAGTTTCAAATTTTTTTGTTGTGCATGATCATACGTTAACATTAAATGATTCACAGCCCCTATTTTTGAACCAGTTACAATTATTGAACTCAATTGTAAATCAGAAATTAAATCAGAAACAAAATAATTTTTAGAAATAGGAGTCATGATTCCACCTATTCCTTCAACAATTACTACATCATGGATAGAAACAAGTTGTTTGTAGGAATCAATTACCAGGGAGATATCAATTTCAAGATTGAGTTGTTTACACGCATCATATGGAGATGTAGGAATTTCAAAATAGTATGGGTTTACAAGGTCAATAGGATCTTTTGCTCCAGAATATTTCATTAGAATTTCAACATCTCCAGATATAGAATCAGCAGTTGCTTTGTAACCGGACGCAAAAGGTTTCATCACTCCAACATCAACACCGTTATCACGAAGATGCTTAGCTATTGCAGCACTGACACATGTTTTCCCAACATCAGTATCAGTTCCAGTAACAAAAAATGAATTCATCTTAATTTCCTAGATAATGATTTGATTGTAGATATGGTTCCATCAATTAAAAAATTAAGATCATTTTTAGATATTGCTAATGGAGGAACTAGCATTATGATATTTCCAAGCGTTCTGAAATAGATTTGATGTTTTCTACCTTCTTCAAATACTAATTTGTTCATAGAAATTTTAGAAGAAAGAGGTTTGTTTGATTTTTTGTTTTGAACAAGTTCAATTCCCATAACCATTCCCTTATGTCGAATCTCTCCAACCATGTCTAAAGTAGAAATATCATTAATTCTATTTTCAAAAACCTTAGATGTTTTTTGGATTTTTTCAATTAGATGATATTTTTCATATAATTCAAGATTTTTTAGAGATAATGCAGCNGCNGTAGGATTTCCAGTATACGTATGACCATGAAATAGATGTTTAAACTCAGAAAACTCACCAAGAAAAGAATCATTGATTTTTTTTGTGGTTAANGTTGCAGCGAATGTCTGATATCCTCCAGTAAGCATTTTTCCAAACGAAACAACATCTGGAATAGATTTTTGGGATTGGTATTCAACCATAGATCCTAGTCTGCCAAAACCAGTTGCAATTTCATCTAATACAAATAAAACATCATTCTTTTTGCATATTTGAGATATCTTTTTTTGAAAAGTTTGNGGGTAGATTATCACTCCGCCAGCCATCTGTGCACCACTTTCCATGACAAATGCAGCAATGGAAGTATCTTTTTCGAGTTTAGATTCAATTTTGGATAAACAATATTCTTCATATTCCTCAGAAGACGTATTTTTGTGAGTTCCAAAAGTCAAAGTTCTTGGAACAGGAAATTGTATAGTTGAGAACAATTTTGAACGGAATTTTGAGAAAAATTCAGGCATNTATCCTACAGACATTGCACCGAAGGTATCTCCNTGATAGCCATTTTCCAGGGTAGCAATGTTTGTTTTTTTATTTTCTCCGATATTACGCCAATATTGTAAAGCAATTTTTATTGCAATTTCCATTGCGGTTGAACCATTATCTGAAAAGAAAACAGATTTCATTTTTGGATTTAATTTTAATAATTTTTTAGATAATTTTTCAGCAGCAGGATGTGTTAGGTTAAACAAAGGTGTGTGCTGCATTATTTTTGTTTGTTTGATTATTTCAGACACTAATTCAGGTTTTGAGTGACCCCAGACATTACACCACATACTTGCAACACCATCAAGCATTTTTCCACCCTTGGAATCATATAACCACATACCTTTAGCAGATNTTATTTTAGGAAAAGTTGTCCATTCAGACATTTGAGTATTAGGATGCCATACAGAACTATAAGATTTCATACAAATCATAATTTTTACGACTAATTAATGGTTAACCACAAATTTTATACAAGTTAACGCTTATTTACTGAATTTTTTAATTTCGAATATGCAAAATCAAACTGAATTAATCTTAGAGTGTAAAAATAGAGTACTTACCAAGCGGGGTTTAACCGAAGAAATGACAAATGAGTTATTCAATGTAGAAAACAAAGTTTTGAGTCAATTATCAGACGCTGCAAACGAGATTACCAGAACATTTCAAGGATCAAAGATAGACGTTGAACAATTAGCAAATATCAAAAAAAATTATTGTAGTGAAGA
>JGI26060J43896_10000459_pt1 | contig 14875 bp, 13 predicted proteins | sample MarorgKNORR_S2LV_6_FD_43896 | JGI IMG/M metagenome (IMG submission 43896) | reverse complement strand
ATTAATCGTCCAACATTTTGACCATGCTCAAGCACAAATGGTGCTTCATGACATCTAACTTCTAAAACTCCACGTGAGCCTATGCCTCCTGATTCCTTATTACCAAACCCTGGATCGAAAAAACCTGCATAATGTACCCTAAATTCTCCAATCATGGCAATATATGGAGCCATTTCTGCAGCGCAGTTAGATGGTATGTTTACCGCTTCTCTACTAACAAGAATATAAAATGCGCCTGGGTCTAAAATTATTTGTCCAGATGAAGTTCTCACTTGTTGCCAAAAATCATTTGGATTGTAGTGATCTATTTTATCTAAATCTATTATATTTGTATGTGGTTTAGCGACAAAGCCAACTAAATTATTCTCTTTTGGTTTTAAGTCTACTGAAAATCCTAAGCCTTCATCTATCAAGGCCTTACCGTTTACTAATGGATCAGAGGCATGCATTCTCTTTAAGCCGTCATCATTTATGACTGATTGACCAATTCTAAAGCGAATTTGGTTTAATCGTTGTTTTGGTCGCGCTAATACAGAAAATGATCTAGGACATATCTCAGCATAGAGGGGTCCTTTATAACCATTATTTATGCGATCAAATTCTATACCATTATCTGTAATTACACGGGTCAAAAGATCTAATCGTCCAATTGAACTTTTGGCATTAGAAGCTGCTGATACATTTTTGGGAAGATCTAAGTATTCCATTAAAGGTATTATATAAACGCATCCTTTTTCTAATATGGCTCCTTTGGTCAAATCTATTTTGTGCATTTCAAATTCTTGCAACCTATCATTAACAGTAAAATTCTTACCAGTTAAAAACGATGCTCGTACGCGATATGCGATCATGCCAAGTCTTAAATCAAGACTGGCTGGCTGCACTTGGGAAGATTCAATTGTTGCGCCTCTAGAGCTAATTTCGCCACGCTTGATCATCTTTTGTATTAATTGAGATGGAAGCACGCCTGCGATCACTTTAGTCATAATATATCTCTTTATTTGACCCAATAAGGGCGATACATTTTAAGCGCCAACGCGCATTTTTTGGTCGGGCTAGCAGGATTTGAACCTACGACCTTTCGTCCCCCAGACGAACGCGCTACCAAACTGCGCTATAGCCCGATATTTGTGTATCAGCATTTTTTTAACGATGAGCAATAGCTGAGAGAAATTTTTTCATTAATTATGAAAACTATTTTCAATTTCATTTTGGATTTCATCTCTTAATAATTTTAACCTTCTAGCAATATCGGTAAGGTTATCATTATTATTTATACTTTGAGAGTCTGTAGGTATAAATTCTACTGAATTTAGGTTTGAATCTGTAGATTTTATTAGGCCAGATTCTGATAATAGCCCCTTTTCGGTTCCTGCTAAATCTTTCTCAGGACTGGCCACTTCTATTGAGGAAGGTGGATTAATAATTGGCTGTTCATTGTCAATTGGCGGTGAAAGTGCTGCTACGTAACCCACACCTTGTTCCCGTAAAATTTTTTGGACACCTTTGATTGTCAAACCATCTTTGTGTAATAGCGTTTTGATGCCTCCGATTATTGTCATATCTTTGGGGCGATAGTATCTCCGACCATCATCTCTCTTTACTGGTTTGATGTGGCTAAACCTGCTTTCCCAAAATCTCAACACGTAGGCTTCAGTATTTAGCCACGTGGCTACTTCACCTATAGTTCTGAATGCTTCTGCTGATTTTTTCATATTATGTGACTTAGTCGCTATTGCTGGATGTAACGCGTTCTTTCATGAGATGGGATGGACGAAATGATAAAACTCTTCTTGGTGTAATTACTGCCTCTTCGCCTGTCTTTGGATTTCTGCCTATTCGTTGACTTTTATTACATACCTTAAAAGTGCCAAAAGAAGATATTTTAACAGTATTTCCAGCCACCAAGGCATCAGAAAGATGATTTAAGACACTTTCAACTAGATCTGCACTTTCATTTCTGGAAAGCCCAACTTCTCTAAAAAGTGCCTCGTTCAAGTCCATTCGCGTAAGAGTTTTCGTGGTCATTTAAATTAACTCCCCCAAGTTATATATTTTATAGTAGGAAAATAATAGTTGTTCTGTCAACCTTAACTGATTGATACGTCTGATATAATTTTACCAACGTACCGCAACGGAACCCCAAGCTAATCCACCACCAATAGCCTCAGTTAGCAAAAGGTCCCCTTTTTTAATTTTGTTCTCTTGGTTGGCAACCGATAAAGCTAAGGGGATAGACGCAGCTGAAGTGTTTCCATGATTTTGAACCGTTACAATTACGCGGTTCATATCAATTCCAAGTTTCTGAACTGTAGATTTAATTATTCTTAGGTTAGCTTGATGTGGAACAACCCAATCTATATCCTCTATTTCTATTTTTGCTTTAGTAAGAAGTGTGTCTGCAGTTTGCGCTAATTTAACTACGGCGTGCTTATATACTTCCTTACCTTCCATGACCAAAACGCCACTTGATTGATTCTTGGAAACTCCTCCATCCACATATAAAATATCTCTATAACTTCCATCAGAATTTAAATCAGTTGCTATAATACCCCTGTCTTTATTATCGCCCGTCCCCTCTTGCGCTTCTAGTATTAAGGCTCCAGCTCCGTCACCAAATAAAACGCAAGTAGAACGATCTTTCCAATTCATAATTCTAGAAAAAGTTTCTGCACCAATAACCATAACTCTTTTTGCTTGGCCTGATAGTATCAATGCATTTGCATTTGCCAAAGCAAAAATAAATCCAGCGCAAACAGCTTGGATGTCAAATGCGAAGCCAGTAGTCATCCCTAGTTGATATTGAATTTTTGTCGCTGTTGAGGGAAATGTTAGATCAGGTGTTGAAGTTGCTACGATAATAGCATCAATCTCGTTGGCGTTTAACGATGCGTCTTTTAAGGCATTTTGTGCCGCAAAAAAACCAAGATCTGATGTCAGTTCTGTATCTGCAGCAAAGTGTCTTCGTTCAATCCCACTTCTTGCTTTTATCCAATCATCTGAAGTATCTAAAGATTTTTCAAATTCTTTATTTTCAACTATCCTGCTTGGTAGGTAATGTCCTATACCTATAGGAACAGCACGTATCACACTCATACTAACTTGCCTCTTCAATTTTCTTTAAAGTACTTATTTCATCTTTTGTGGCAGATGCAACTCTAGCGGCAAGTTGTTCATTAAATCCAGATTTTGTTAATCTTATAGCTAATTCCACTGCTGCAGCTACGCCAGTAGAATCTGCGTCTCCATGTGATTTAATCACTGTGCCATTAAGTCCTAAAAACACTCCACCATTCACACGTCTAGGATCTATCCCATCGGCAAACATTTGCAGTTTTTTTGATATGAGGAATGCGGCGAGCAGTGATAAAAAGTTACTTTTAAATACGAATGACAATCTTTCTCTAATTAACTTTGCTGTTCCTTCACCAGTTTTTAATGCTATATTTCCAGTAAATCCGTCTGTGACAATCACATCTACCTTAGCAGATGGAATATCACTTCCTTCAATAAAACCGATAAATTCATAATTGCCATCGTTAGCGTTATCATTAATTAATTCATACGCTTGCTTTATTATTGGTCGACCTTTGTGTTCTTCAGTCCCAACGTTAAGAAGTCCAACCCTTGGTTGTTTGATATTTAAACCATTTCTAGCGTATGACGCTCCCATTAAAGCGTATTGGGAAAGATCTATGGCGTCAGCTTTAACATCTGCACCTACATCCAATACTATATTTAATCCATGTTTATTTTTAGATGGCCACAGACAGGCAATAGCTGGACGAATAACGCCTGGTAATTTACGTAAACGAACCATCGATAAAGCCATTAAAGCACCAGTGTTTCCGCAAGAAATGGCTATTGAAGCTTTCTTATTCCGCACAGCTTCAATAGTAGACCACATACTACTAGAAGATCCATTTCTTATCACATTGCTTGGCTTATCATTCATTGTAACAACATCATCACANTGCACTACAGTACATTTGGAGGATATTGTTTTTTGATTACTAATTAGCTTATCAAGCTTATCTTTGTCGCCATGGACTATAAAATGTGTACTTGGATATTTTTGTAGTGACTTAACGATTCCATCTATTACTACGCTGGGCCCTTTATCACCCCCCATTGCATCAATGGAAATGACCAGAGGTATTTTTTGTCTATTCACACCATTAGATGGCGACATATGTCATACCTAATTTATTTTTATGCAGCGTCTTCATCTAAATCAATGTCTTCCACCATTGAGACAATTTCAGTGTTTGCATAGTATCCACAAGATCCGCAGACATGGTGGGGTCTTTTCAATTCACCGCAATTGCTACATTCATTTGGATTTGTGGCAATCAATGAATCGTGACTGCGGCGCTTGTTACGACGCGAACGTGTTACTTTATTTTGCTGTACAGCCATGGTTAAACCTCTATTTGCACACTTTAGTTTGTGTGGATTACTTTTTCTTACTTAAGATGTAATTATTAAAACTGCAATCAGAGTTTAATAAAAATTAAACCGAAGCGTACAAATACTATTAAATTTGAGCAGTGCAACCCCTATTTTAAAGTTTTATTCGCTCTGATCCTTTTCTTTTAATTTATTTAGAATAAAAAAAGGAGAGATCCTATCATTAGTAAGTGGATCTATCCCTTTTGCTGTAAATACCTTATTTTCAAAAGATTCCCCTTTTTCCTTTGGAAATAAAGGGATAGACAAGGCAATGTTTTCGAAAAAAACTGCACCCAAATCTAATTCATGTTCAATAAAATAATCTTCGTTTAATTCTAACTCACTGTTTTGAACTGCATCATCGTGCCCCTTTATTATGCACATATCTATTTTATCATCAATTCGAGTAGTAACGGATTTTAATGATAGTACGCTTTCCTGAACAATAGTGGCACCAATTTTAGCCTTTAAATGCCATTGACCTGCCGCCGTTGCGGTTATCTTTCCAGACATACTTGTTTTTTTTAAAGATACTAAATTAAGATCTTTCTTTAGTTCTGTCAGTTCATTATCGGTAAAAGACAGAGAGAATTCAATTTTTTTTTCAGTTTCCAGAACAAATATCTCTATCCTCGATCTATCGAAAAATTTCTTTAAGCTCTCTTTCACTGTCTATTTTCTTTCTGTGATTATGTTATTGAATACAGTTATTATTTTATATAGGTTATCCAATGATCGCAACATTTTAGAAAATTTTTTAGGAATATTATGACGGATCAGTTTTTTCAATTAAAGAAACTTTGTTTTTTCTTTATGATTATTTTATTAACTGGTTGTTCTGCTACTTTTAAGAATCATGGACATACACCGTCAAAGACTGAGGTTGAACAATTATTAATTGGAAAAGATTCCAAACAAAGTGTTAAGAAAATGTTGGGGCCACCATCATCACTTGGACTAGTTGATGATGATAAATGGTTTTATTTATCTACTAAAGTAAGATACTCTACTTATCGAACACCAGAAATAGTCACTCGCAAATTAGTTGCATTTACTTTTGCGAATAATGGAGCATTAGAAAATATAGAAGTGTTCCAATTAGATAATCAAGAGGTTGTAGTGCTATCGCGTCGAATCACAGATAGTGGAATAAAAGGCATTGGTCTAATAAGACAAATTTTAGGTTCAGCTGGGAACTATGATCCTACTACTGCTCTAGATTAGGTCGTCATTTCTCTTTTCGCTCGAGTGCAGCCCCGTTTACACAATATCTTAATCCAGTAGGTTTAGGGCCATCGGGGAAAACGTGACCTAAATGTGCATCACATGTTGCACAAATTATTTCAGTTCGCTTCATTATCCAACTATTATCTTCTTCTTCAACTATGTTTGTTGCATTTTCAGGTTTAAAAAAACTTGGCCAACCCGAACCACTTTCAAACTTATGGGCTGAGTCAAACAATATTTCTTTGCAGCAAACACATTTAAAATACGCAGGAGTTTCGGGAAAGCTATCGTTTGAAAAAGCCATTTCAGTAGCGCCTTTTCGCGTTACGTCGAAAGCTATATCTGACAACTCTTCTTTCCATTCGGTTTCTGTTTTGTATATTTTACTCATTTAATCACCATAACTGTCAGTTGATAATTTTAATTGTTTTTAATTGGGTTTATTTAACCACCAGTGTGGTTCATATGTCTACTTATACTTCCCATGACCTTTTTTCTACTATAATCAAAGTCATGGCCTTTAGGTTTTAAGGCAATCGCGCGGTGAATCGCTTGAATTACTGGGAGATCACTGTTTGGACTGTTTCTTAAAACAGCACGCATATCAGCTTCATCTTCTTGTCCTAAGCATTGATGTAGTTGACCTGTGCAGGTTAACCGCACCCGATTACAGCTTTCACAAAAATTATGACTTAATGGTGTGATCAGTCCAATTTTCTGATTTGTTTCTTTTAATTTTATATATCGAGCTGGACCACCTGTTTTTTCTTTTAAATTTATTATTGTAAATTTTTTAGAAATTTCTTGTTCTAAATCCTTTAATGACCAGTACTGATCTAATCTATTTTCATTGCCAATGTCGCCCATAGGCATAACCTCGATAAAGGTTAGGTCCATGTCTTTATCAGCGCACCATTTGGTGAGGGTAAAGAGTTCGTCTTGATTAACATTCTTTAACGCTACCGAATTTATTTTAACACGTAAGCCAGCAGCTTGAGCAGCTTCTATACCTCTTAACACTTGTGGTAAACGCCCCCAACGAGTAACCTTTGCAAAACGATCTGGATCTATAGTATCAAGGGATACATTTATTCTTTTTACGCCACAATCAACTAATTTGTCTGCAAATCTTTCTAATTGTGATCCATTTGTGGTTAGGGTTAATTCCTTCAAAGCACCAGATGTTAAATGCCTGGATATTGATTGAAAAAAGTCCATGATTCCACGTCTAACCAATGGCTCTCCACCAGTTATTCTAAGCTTTTGGATTCCTTGATTTATAAATATCGTGCAGAGCCGATCAAGCTCTTCTAAGGTTAGCAGCTCTTTTTTTGGTAAGAATGTCATATTTTCTGACATACAATAAACGCATCTGAAGTCACATCTGTCGGTAACTGATACGCGTAGATAGTTTATTGATCTATTGAATGGGTCTATAAGTTGTCGAGTTATTTCCATAATAATTATTTAAGTTTGAATTAGGATTCATTCAAGTGGATAAATGATCATAAGCGATAAAAGTTTAATTTGATGTAGGTCTGCCATTTTTCCATTCGCCTTCCATTATTTGACCTTTGAAATAAAACATCTTTCCCTTTCCATGTCTTTTACCTTTAACAAAAGCACCAATATAAATGTCATTATTCTCATATTTTGCGGTTCCATCACCTTCAATTTCACCCTGGAGCCACTGCCCAGTGTATTCAAAGCCATTCCCCATCAATATTGTTCCAATTCCATGACGCCTTCCATCACGAAAATCTCCAGTATAAACAGTGCCATTTGCGTAAGTAGCTATACCAGCACCATTTTTTAATCCTGTATTCCAATCGCCTGTGTATACGTTCCCATTCTTATAAGTCATTGTGCCCTTTCCATGAGACATTCCGTCTAGAAATTGACCATTATATATCAGACCATTGACATAATGGGCTGTACCAAGACCTTCTATAACTCCAGCGACCCAATCGCCATTATATACCCCACCATCAGCATATATAATTTCCCCTCTGCCATGCGCAACATCGTCTTGAAAATTTCCACTGTATTTAGAACCGTCAGGATAATTAATTGTACCTAACCCAGTTTTGAGGCCATTTTTCCAATTTCCTTCATAATGATAACCGTTGGGGTTATCTAACTTTCCAAAGCCATTCCTTTGGTTATTTAAAAATTCTCCAATGTAAATTTCCCCACCAACATAGGTTTGCTTGCCTTTCCCAGATCTTTTACCATTTTTTAAATTACCATTATATTCATTGCCATCAGCTCCTATAATGATACCTGACCCTTCAATTTGATTGTTTATCCAATTGCCCTGGTAAACAATTCCAGTTGGTAAGGATAATTTACCAATGCCATTTCTCAATCCGTTTTGCACATGACCTTCATAAATGGCGTTGTCAGAATAATTTATTGTTGCCATTCCATTTTTTTTTCCGTTTTCCCAAGAGCCTTGATATTTATAATTTTTGGTATCAGTTAGAATGCCATTTCCATGATGTTTGGCATTTCTAAATTCTCCAATATAAATTAATCCATTCACATATGTAGCTTTTCCAGACCCTATAATATTTCCTTCAAGCCAGCTTCCCTCATAAGTTCCACCATTTGAAAAGAGTATTTTTCCAAAGCCATCTGGTTTTCCATTTATAAAAGTTCCTGTGTAGCTTGATCCATTGGGATATTGTGCTTCGCCATGACCAAATATTTCTCCATTTACCCAGTTACCAGTATATTTATATCCATTCGGAAGTTCATAAGAACCGATTCCGTGGCGTTTGCCATCATTAAATTCACCTTCATAATAGCCACCAGTTTCATATTGAGTGCTTATATCTGAAGTTTCAGCATTTAGAACCGCTGACACTGTGAAGGCCAAAACAAAACTGACCTTTAGAATCTTTTTTAATGCCATTATTTTCTTTCAAATTGAAAATTATTTCTGTGATTTGGTAATTAATTAATTAAGAGTTTAGTTGCTCAAACTTTTTCTGACAATCCTTTTTAATTTCAAGTCTTTTATATTCCCACTCTAATGATTAAATTAACACAAANGATATTTTAAAGGTTAAAAAATGGACAACTCATTTCGACTAGTAGTAGCTCAGCTTAATCCAAAAGCTGGAGATTTGGAAGGAAACGCGAAAAAGGTTAGACTTGCATTCCAAGAAGCAAAAGAAATGAATGCAAATTTGGTTGCATTTCCTGAAATGTTTTTGATTGGCTATCAAGTAGGAGACTTAGTTCGAAAGCCTGCTTTCGTCACTGAAGTTATGAGCCTAGTTGACATACTGGCATCGGAGTTTGAATTTGGACCAAGTGTAGGTTTAGGAGCCCCTTACTGGGACGGTGAGAAATTATTTAATGCATATTATATTTTGGCTAATGGAAAAATTGAAACCATAATAAAAAAACATTTTCTACCAAATGATAATGAATTTGATGAAAAAAGATACTTTTCGGAAGGACCAATTTCGGGTCCATATAATGTTGATGGTGTTCGTATTGGCTCTCCCATTTGTGAAGACGCATGGCATCAGGATGTTTGTGAAGCTCAGGTTGAGAGTGGGGCAGAAATATTTGTTGTGCCTAATGGCTCACCATATTGGAGAGACAAGAGAGAGGAACGGCTCCAAGCAATGATTGCTCGGGTAATAGAGACTGATATCCCATTGGTTTATTTAAATATGGTTGGTGGTCAAGATGATCAAGGCTTTGATGGTATGAGTTTTGCTTTAAATCCAAGAGGAGAGTTAGCAATGCAGATGCCAGCTTACGATGAAGTAATTCAAAAATTAGATTTTAAAAAAATTGATGGTAAATGGTTCGCTGAAAAGTGTACTTTAGAGAAAATTCCTCAACAATTAGAGCTTGATTACCGCACTATGGTTGAAACTTTAAAGGATTATGTGTCCAAGACCGGATTTAAAAAAGTCTTATTAGGTCTTTCTGGAGGAATCGATAGCGCATTGGTTGCCGTAATAGCGGTTGATGCTTTAGGTTCTAAAAATGTAAGATGCGTGATGTTACCTTCTGAATACACATCCAAGAGCTCTTTGGAGGATGCTNGTAAGATAGCAAAAAATTTAAAATGCANTTTAAGCAGTGTGCCCATTTCTGAACCACAAAGTGGTGTAAAAAATGTACTTTCAGATCTTTTCAAAGGTCTTGATCCTGATACAACTGAAGAAAATATTCAATCAAGGTTGCGTGGTCTATTACTAATGGCCATGTCCAACAAATTTGGTGAGATGCTTCTAACAACAGGAAATAAATCTGAAGTAGCGGTTGGATATGCAACAATTTATGGTGATATGTCGGGTGGATATAATCCCTTAAAAGATCTGTATAAAACTAAGGTTTTTGAAATCTCTAAATGGAGAAACTTAAATCATCGCTCTTGGATGCGTGGTCCAAACACTGAGTTAATAAATAATTCAGTGCTAAGTAAGGCGCCGTCGGCTGAACTCCGTGATAATCAAAAAGATGAAGATAGTTTGCCTGATTATGAAATTCTTGATTCAATCTTGAAGGGTTTTATTGATGATGACAAATCAGTGGCAGAAATTGTTAACATGGGTTTTGATCGGAAAATTGTAAAAGAAATAGAACATTTAATTTATCTTTCTGAATATAAAAGATACCAATCAGCTCCTGGAACAAAGCTTTCCCGGCGTGCGTTTTGGTTGGATAGAAGGTATCCAATAGTTAATCAGTGGCGAGACAAAAGTTGATTTTAAATATTTTTTTGGGAAATTCTTTATGACTTGAGGGTATTTTTTAAACTCGACAGGATTTAGGTGAGCTGATACGGGATGATCAGAATATCAACTTTAATAGGCATATAATGACCATTACTCGCTTTGCACCGTCTCCAACAGGTTTCCTTCATGTAGGTAACCTACGTACAGCTTTGTTTAATTTTCTAATTGCTAGGCAAAATAATGGTGAGTTTATTTTAAGATTAGACGATACAGATCCTGAAAGATCAAAACAGGAATACATTGATGCTATAAAATATGATCTTGAATGGTTGGGATTGACTTGGGACCATGAGGAACAACAATCTAAAAGATTAGATAGGTATGTTTCTGTGGCAGAAGAATTAAAGAAAAGTGAAAAATTATATGAATGTTTTGAGTCCCCAACTGATTTGGACTTAAAAAGGAAGAAACTATTAAATATGGGTAGACCTCCTGTCTACGATAGGTCAGCTTTAGGACTTACAAATGAAAAAAAAATAATGCTGAGGAAAGGAAATAATCCTCATTGGAGATTTTTGTTAAATAACAATAGAGTGAATTGGGAGGATACAATATTAGGTCCAATTTCTATAGATTGTGCTTCTGTTTCTGATCCTGTGCTTATTAGAGCTGATGGACAGTTTCTATATACATTAGCATCTGTGGTCGATGATGTGGATATGGGAATAACAGATGTGGTTCGAGGTTCTGACCATGTTACGAACACGGCGACCCAGATTCAAATTACAGAGGCGCTTAGCAAAAGCACCCCTTGCTATTCACACCATTCTCTTTTGACAGGCCCCTCAGGTGAAAATTTATCCAAACGTTTAGGGGTGATGTCTCTTAGAGATCTACGTTCTGCTGGTATTGAGCCAATGGCAATTCTAAGTCATCTTGCGCGTTTGGGTTCTAGTCAACCAGGTGAGCTTTTTAATTCAATTAATGACATTGAAAGTGTTTTTGATATTACAACTTTTGGTGCGGCCCCTACAAAATTTGAAATGCAAGACCTGTACCCTATCACCTCTAAATACTTAAGTTCATTAAACTTTTCAGAGGTTAAAAAAAGGATTACTTCTACAGGGGCTTCAGAACATTTATGGGATGTAGTTAAGCAAAATTTGATTACTTTAGATGATTTTCAATATTGGTTAAACTTAATTGTAAACGGTGTTGAGCCTTTGGTTGATGACCTTGATCGAGATTATGTTAATCAAGCACTGCTTTTAATGCCGTCAGCACCTTTAAATGAACAAAGTTGGGAAAATTGGATAAACGACATAAAACTGACAAGCTCAAGGAAAGGTAAGCAGTTATTTTTACCTTTAAGAAAAGCTTTAACAGGAAAAGAAAAGGGTCCTGATATGTCTCGTCTTTTACCTTTATTACAGAAAATACCAAAACAAATTTGATAATTTATTTTTTAATGACTTATGCTTTTTAACAAGTTTGCCATCATTAAGTCACAACGGTCCATTTGTTCCACACTAATAAATTCATTAGGTTTATGACCTTGAAGCATTGAGCCGGGCCCACAGATTACTGTTGGAATTCCTACTTCGTTGTGGAATAGGCCACCTTCAGTTCCAAAAGCTACTTTTATTGTATTATTTGTACCAGTTAAGTTCCGGACGAAACTTATAATATCAGCGTCTAGATCTGTTCCTAATCCAGGATAAGAAAAAAGCTCTTCCCAATAAATTTCAGCTTTTGGGTTTTGGTAATTAGATAGTAGTGTATCCACACATTTTTTAACCTGTCTTATAATAGTAGTTGGATCATCACCTGCTAAATTTCGTATTTCCCAATCAATGGTACATATATTTGGTACTATATTTAAGGCTACTCCACCTTGCATTTTTCCTACATGCAAAGTTGTGTAAGGAATGTCATAATCATTATCTTTTTTACCATTCTTAATTATCTCATTTTGGATATTTCTTATAATATTTACAAAATCAACTCCAAGATGAAGAGCATTTAATGCTAGGGGAGCAAGAGCAGAGTGCCCTTCAACACCTTTGCAAGTTGTTCGGAGCGCTATTTTTCCTTTATGACCTGACGCTACGGCCAATAATGTTGGCTCGCCAACTATGCACATTTGCGGTTTTATTGGGCTTTTTTTCAGCATGTCGATTAATGATCGAACACCGATGCATCCAATTTCTTCATCGAAAGATAATGCTAAATGTATGGGGGTTTTAAGTTTTTTATTTGAAGCATCACAAAGTATGTTTATTGCACTTGCACAAAAACCTTTCATATCGGCAGTGCCACGGCCAAATAGTTTGCCATCTAATTTTGTTAATTTAAATGGATCTGTCTGCCAATCTTGACCTTCAGTTGGAACAACATCAGTGTGACCTGAGAGCATTATACCTCCATGTTCTTCTGCACCTGTAGTAGCATATAAGTTGGCTCTCGATCCATCTTCATTTTGCAGTATGGTTGTTTTGACACCAAACGAAGTTAAAAGCTTTGAGACCCACTTGATGAGCTCGATGTTTGGAGATCTACTAATAGTTGGAAAGCTGATTAGTTTTTCCAAAATTTCAAAAGATGATAAATTATTACTCACCATACGGTATCCAAATGTTCTTCACATCAGTTGCATTATTTAGAAACTCTTTCCCTTGACCATTGGAATGCCAATCTCGAGTTTTATTATTATTTACCCAGGTCCGTTTTAGTGATGTGGTGGAAAATCTTTCAATCTCTCCTGAGTTATTACCTGCTCCAAAATACCAAATTGCTGCTATATCATGGTGCTCTGATAGTGTTTTTACAAATGCTTCTTCTTCTCCAGTTATGATGTTTAAAACACCAGCTGGGACATCTGAAGTCTCCAATACTTGGTAAAAATTTGCTGCAATATTTGGAGATGATACGGAAGGAATTAATACGCAGGTATTTCCCATAGCAATCAGTGGAGCAGCTAAAGAAACCAAACCCAATAATGGATTTTCCTCAGGACAAATGACGCCAACAACACCCAAGGGTTCATTCATTGCTAAAGTTACACCTCTAATAGGGACGTCATGAATGGCGCCATCAAATTTATCCGCCCACGCTGCATAATAAAACAACCTTGAAATTGATGTTTCAACTTCACTTTTTGCGGCTTCTTTTGTTGCTCCAGTGGATAAAATGATATTGTCAATGAATTCGGAGCCACGTTTATCTAGGTTTTCTGCTAAGTAATATAAAATCTGTGCTTTTAAATGCCCAGAAGTTTTACTCCAATTTCCAGCTTTGTGCGCAGCCTCAACAGCATTCCTAATATCTTTTCTGTTTCCGTCTCCAATATGGGTAATGAAACCTTTTGGGCCGAAAACAGCTTTTGAATAACCACTGTCAGGTCTAACCTGCTTGCCTCCAATATAGAGTTTTAGGGTTTTGTCTAACGATCCTAAAGTGTTTGCCTTGGTGGTCGATCTTTTATACCTCTTTTGCTTTTTCAGTTCAGCTGTTTTTGCTTTGGGTTTTACATATGCTAAAAGTCCTTCAGCCCCACCTTCACGACCAAATCCACTTTCACGCCTACCACCAAAGCCTGCAGCTGCGTCAAACTGATTAACTGAGTTAATCCAAACAACGCCACATTCTATTTTTGGTGCAATATCGAGCGCTAAATTTATATTTTCTGTCCATATACTTGCGGCTAAACCGTATCGACTATTATTTGCTAACGCGATTGCTTCTTTTGGAGTTCTAAAGGTTGTCGAGACTAATACAGGACCAAAGATTTCTTCTTGCATCAAGCTTGCGGATGGTTCCATTTCAGTTATCAAAGTGGGTGGATAATAGCTGCCCTTTGTCGGCATTTCTATGTCAGGTTGAAATAAATTACCTTCGTGTGCGTTTTCCTTTACCAATCTTGAAATTAAAGACAGTTGTTTTGAATCAACAATAGCTCCCATATCTATAGATTTATCTAAAGGATTACCAATTCTTAATCGCTTCATTCTGAGTTTTAATTTTTTATAAAATTGATTTGCGATTGTTTCATGAATAAGTAGTCGAGAACCAGCACAGCATACCTGACCCTGATTAAACCAAATTGAGTCAACCAAACCTTCAATCGCGCTATCTACATCTGCATCATCAAAAACAATGTATGGAGATTTTCCACCAAGTTCCAATGTTAAAGATTTTCCAGTTCCGGCAGTTTCAAATCTAATTTTACGCCCTACTTCTGTTGAACCCGTAAATGCAATTTTATTTATGGACTTATGTTTTGTTATTAAGGATCCAGTTGTTCCGTCACCAGTAACGATGTTTATAACGCCCTTTGGTATACCCGCCTCAATGCAAATTTGTGCAAATAGTAAAGCTGTTAATGATGTATACTCTGCTGGCTTTAAAATAACTGTATTACCCATGGCAATTGCAGGAGCTATTTTCCAAGAAAGCATTAATAATGGAAAGTTCCACGGTATTATTTGACC
>JGI26060J43896_10000458_pt1 | contig 14916 bp, 14 predicted proteins | sample MarorgKNORR_S2LV_6_FD_43896 | JGI IMG/M metagenome (IMG submission 43896) | reverse complement strand
GGAACTTCTGAAGTTGAACATGTATTAGCCACCCAATGTTTAATTCATAAAAAATCAAAAAATATGTTAGTTATTATTCATGGGAAATTGCAAAAAGGAGTTACGGCAAAAGATTTAGTACTTCAAATTATTAAAAAAATTGGTACAGCGGGTGGAACCGGATATACNATTGAATTTGCAGGAGAGACTATTAAAGATTTATCAATTGAATCTAGAATGACAGTATGTAATATGGCTATTGAAGCTGGAGCTAGAGCAGGGATTATTGCACCAGATGATAAAACTATTAAATATTTAAAAGGACGTATGCTTACACCTAAAGGCAAACACTGGGAAACAGCTACAAAGCATTGGAAATCACTTTTTTCTGATTCAGATGCTAAATTTGAGAAGATCATTCAATTAGATGCAAATAATATTACACCACAAATCACTTGGGGAACTTCTCCTGAAATGGGTTTAAATGTTGGTGAAAGGATTCCACTAAATAATAATAATGGCGCTCAAAATGCATTAAAATATATGGGTCTTTCAGCGGGGGACTCATTAGCTGATTATAAATTAGATAAAATTTTTATTGGTTCTTGTACAAATTCTCGAATTGAGGATCTTAGGTCTGCTGCAACTATTCTTAAAGGAAAAAAAGTTGCAAAAAATATAAAGCTTGCAATGGTGGTTCCAGGCTCAGGTGAAGTGAAAAGTCAAGCTGAAGAAGAAGGTCTTGATAAAATTTTTCTGGATGCTGGTTTTGAATGGAGGGAGCCTGGTTGTTCTATGTGTCTTGCAATGAATGCAGATAAACTAGAACCAGGAGAACGCTGTGCTTCTACTTCAAATCGTAATTTTGAAGGTAGACAAGGTAAAGGAGGCCGTACGCATTTGGTAAGTCCAATTATGGCAGCAGCAGCAGCAGTAGAAGGACACTTTGTCGATGTACGTGAAATTATGGATCAAGTATAAATGAAAAAATTCAATAGTTTTACAGGTATAGTCGTTCCTCTTGATCGCTCTAATATTGACACAGATGCAATTATTCCAAAACAATTTTTAAAGTCAATAAAAAGAACTGGTTTCGGTAAAAACCTCTTTGATGAATGGCGTTATTTAGATAGAGGGGAACCTGGTGTTTCTTGTGAAGATAGACCTTTAAATAAAAATTTTATATTTAATCAAAAACGTTATAAAAGAGCATCAATAATTCTTACCAAAAAAAACTTTGGATGTGGTTCTAGTAGAGAACATGCGCCTTGGGCAATTATGGATTATGGATTCAAAGCTATAATCGCAATTAGTTTTGCTGATATATTCTATAATAATTGTTTTAAAAATGGAATTTTACCAATTACTTTAGAAAAAAATGTAATAGAAAGTCTTTTTAAAAAAGTTGATCAAAACCTAGGCTTTAACATTAATATTAATTTAAAAAACCAATTGATTAAATTATCAACTGGTGATACAATTCCATTTAAAATAGATAATTACAAAAAGTTTTGTTTAATTGATGGATTGGATGAAATTGGGGAAACATTAGATAAGAAAAATCAAATTATATCTTTTGAGCAAAAATATAAGAAAATAAATCCATGGTTATTTGAAGAAGTGAAAATTTAGTTTAAATATTTTATTTTGATTCTCACTTTATTTACTAATTTTTTTTATTTGTAGATTAAAACATGAAAAATCCTTTTAAAAATAATTCAGAATCACTAATACTTAAGTTAATGGGATGGTTTGGTGCAGGTTTAGTAATATTTGGTTATTATCTTAATGCGAACGAATTTTTATCTTCTTGGATTATTTGGATGCTAGGTAATGTTTTTGTTGGAATTTATTCAATTTATAAAGAAGCTTACTCTACAGCAGTAATGTCATTTATAATAATGGGAATGAATATTTATGGCTATATACGTTGGCTTTCATGAAGCGTTTAGTTTCAAATAAATATTTCCCATCTGTAAATAATTTTACTTACCTCAATACCGCNAATGTGGGTCTTATGTTAAATGCTGCAGAAATAGAGATTAATAATTGGGTTAAAGATCTTGCGACGAATGGTAGTAATAATTTTAATGAGATAGCGGAACAAAATATTTTTGTCAGTCTTCATAAATCAGCTGCAAAACTAATAAATGCTACTTCAAATGACATTGCAGCTGGATCAAGTGCAACAGAGTTACTTAGTTCATTGGCTTGGGCAATAATGCCTAATAAAAATCAAAATGTAGTAAGTACTAATATAGTTTTTCCTAGTACAGTCTATCCTTGGATGAGAGTTGCAAGTTCAACGGGATGCGAAATTAGGCTAAGTAAAGAAAAAAATAACTTAATTAATACTATAGATATTATTGAATTAATTGATGATAGTACATCAGTAGTATGTATTTCACATGTTGAATACACCAATGGGCAAGTGTTTGACTTAGATATATTATGTGAGGCTGCACATAGACATGATGCTTTATTAATTATTGATGCTACTCAGTCAGCTGGAGCGATTCCTATTGATGTAAATAAAACACCGGTGGATGCTGTTGTGTGTGGAGCTTATAAGTGGCTTTGTGGACCATTTGGTGCTGCATTTATGTATGTTTCGCCAAAACTTTCAGAAAAGATAGAACCAGGATTAGTTGGGTTTAGAAGCCATAAGAATATGTGGGAATTAGATCCTTCAAGAGTTGACTATCCAGATTCAGCCGAAAAATTTGAATTTAGTACAATGGCTTTTGGATGTGCTTTAGGACTTGCTAAGTCAATAGACTTTATCAATGATATAGGCGTTGAAGCAATTTTTAAATACAATAGAAGGTTGGCTGATACTTTAGTAGAGAATCTTCGTTCTCAATCAGCAGTCATAACTTCATCTGAAAATAATAATCGTTCGTCAATTGTAACTGCTTATTTTAAGAATAAAGATTCCAATAAAATTATTGAATATCTCAAAAAAAGAAAAGTTTATGTTTCATTAAGAGGTAAAGCAATTAGGTTCTCTCCTCATCTATATAACACTATTGATGATATTAGTAATGCAAATAAAGAAATTGATAGAGCCATCTCACATATATAACATTTTGTAATAAGAATATTTAACAATATTATATCATTATCCTTTGTCCCAAAATAAGTAATTAGTAAATTTAGGCAACAAAACTATTTGTAGGATACAATAAAATGAGCAATCCATATCTAACAAAAGTATTTTATTTTAACGCTGCGCACCAATATGGTCATGATGATTGGTCNGATGATAAAAATTGGGAAGTTTTTGGTCCAGACTCTAAAGTTCATGGACACAATTANACACTAGAAGTAATGGTGACTGCTGAAGTTAATANAGATACAGGATTTATAGTTGACCTTGGGCAATTAAAAGAAGTGGTNAANAATAATGTTATTAACATACTTGATCATACTCAATTTGAGAAAGAAGTAAAGTGGTTTAATGATAAGCAGCCAAGTTCAGAAAATTTAGTTGTATTTATTTGGTCACAAATAGAGCCTTATTTAAATGATGTGACTCTTCATCGTGTAAGACTTCATGAAACACCAACAATTTTTACAGATTACTACGGGTAAAGATTTGAACTTTAAAGAAAATCTTTTTCTTTTCCTTAGTGGTATATTTTTGACATCCATGATAATGGGTAATATCATTGGTATAACTAAATTTGTTGAAGTATTTGGATTGACCATCCCTATTGGAACTTTAGCCTTTCCAATCACTTTTTTAGCTACTGATTTAATTTGTGAACTTTATGGTGAAAAAAGAGCGCAAAAATTAGTTATTGTTGGTTTTTTTATGAATTTTTTTATGCTAGCTGTTATGTCCTTAGGGAACTATTTAGATGATGCCGGAGTTTCAGGAGGTACAATGATTTATGATGAGGTTTATGGTTTCATGAGAGCTGGTGTAATAGCTTCTGTAATAGCATATGCAGTTGCTCAAACTGTTGATGTTAAAATGTTTCATTTTTGGAAAAGACTCACTAATGGAAAACATCTATGGTTGAGAAATAATTTATCTACTATATGTAGTCAATTAGTTGATACGATTGCTATTCTATCTATAAACTATATGGTTGGGAATTTTAAAGGTGATATTAACTCTGTGGGTGCGTTAGTCAGTTTAATAATATCAATGTATACTTTTAAATTTTTCTCAGCATTATTTGATACACCGCTATTTTACCTCGGCGTTAGATTATTAAAAGATAAAATTCCTCCAGACGCAGAATAAGTTTTACAGTTAGTTATTTTCGATTTAAATAAATATAAGAAAGATTAAAAATGAGCGAAAAGATTGAGAAATTGTCAAATCTTACTAAATCATTAATTGAAACTATTGGTGANGATCCAAACCGTGAAGGATTAATTAAAACACCTTTGCGAGTTGCAAAAGCCTGGACACATTTCTCACAAGGGTATAGTTCAAATTTAGATGAGGTTATAAATGGAGCTATATTTAATGAAGAGTGCTCAGATATGGTAGTAGTCAGAGATATTGAATTCTTTTCAATGTGCGAACATCATATGATCCCATTTTTTGGTCGAGCCCATGTAGGTTATTTACCGAGTGGAAAAGTTATTGGATTATCAAAAATTCCAAGAATTGTTGATATGTACGCTAGAAGACTTCAGGTTCAAGAAAGATTAACTCACCAAGTGGCTAATACGCTTGATAAAGTTTTAGATCCAGTTGGAGTTGCTGTTGTAATGGAAGGAAGACATCTTTGCATGCAAATGCGAGGTGTTGCAAAGCAAAATAGTTTTGCATCAACTTCTGCAATGCTTGGTCAATTTAGAAAATCATCAGAAACTCGGGCTGAATTTTTAAGCATTATTCAGANATAATTTAACGTATGAAAAAATATGATGTAGCTATTTTAGGTGGAGGTCCTGGTGGCTATGTTGCTGCTATACGTGCTGCACAGTTAGGTAAGTCTACTGCTATAATAGATAAAGACAAACTAGGTGGTATCTGTTTGAATTGGGGCTGTATACCAACTAAGGCTTTATTGAAAAATGCTGAAATCCTTAATTATATTAAGAATAGTAAAAAGTTTGGAATCACTATACCAAGTTTTAGTGTGAATTTTAATGAGACTATTAAGCGAAGTCGTGATGTATCAAAACGATTATCTAAAGGTATAGAGTTTTTGATGAAAAAAAATCAAATTGATCATATTATAGGTAGGGGTGTATTTAAATCTGATAAAGAAATTGAAGTAACAAATGATAAGAATAAAGAATTAGTCANAGCTGATAAAATTATAATTGCAACAGGCGCTAGATCTCGAGTTCTAAAAGATATGGAGCCAGATGGTAAAAGTATAATTACTTCAAAAGAAGCAATGAACCTAAAAGAGGTACCTAAGAGAATGCTTATCATTGGTGCTGGAGCCATTGGTGCAGAGTTTGCTTATTTTTATAATCAGTATGGTTCTAAAATAGATATTATTGAAATGATGGATAATATATTACCAATAGAAGANGAAGATATATCAAAAGAAGTGGAAAAAAGCTTTATTAGTTCTGGAATAAAAGTTCATAAGAATACTCGTGTAACAAAAATAAAAAAATTAACCAATAAATTAAAAGTTTATGTAGAAACTTCAGGTCAAGAAAATATTATAGAAACAGATATTGTATTAAATGCGGTGGGTGTTATAGGTAATATTGAAAAAATTGGATTAGAAGATATTGGTTTAGAGACAAAAAATAATGCAATTTCAATTAATAATTATAATCAAACATCAATTGAAAATATTTATGCTATTGGCGATGTATCTGGACCCCCATGGTTAGCACATGTAGCATCAGCGCAAGGACAAATTGCTGTTGAGCATGCATTTGGGTATTCTACCAATACTTTAGATTATAGTAATATTCCAGGATGTACTTATTGCCAACCACAAGTAGCGTCAATTGGAATGACTGAAGTTAAAGCAAAAGAAGTTGGTCATGAGGTTAAAATAGGTCGTTTTAATTTTAGTGCTAGTGGAAAAGCTTTAGCAATAGGAAATTCTTTTGGTTTTGTTAAAATTATTTTTGATGCAAAGTATGGAGAATTGTTGGGATGTCACATTGTTGGAAGTGAAGCAACAGAGTTAATTGCTGAATTAGCTATAGCGAAAGCTCTTGAAACTACTTGGGAAGAGATTGCAACAACAGTTCATGCTCATCCAACTTTATCTGAGGCTATCATGGAAGCAGCCCTTGATGCATTTGGTCAAGGAGTTCATCAATAAATGATTTCTAAAATTAAAATTAAGGATTTAGGTATAGTGGATTATAAATCTGCTTGGGATTTCCAAAAAGAATACCATGGAAAAGTTGTGAAAGGTGTTCAACCAGACACTTTATTTTTTGTTGAACATGAACCAGTTTATACTTTTGGTAAAAATGCAGATAAGAATCATTTACTTCAATCAGCTAATAAAGATATAAAAATATTTAATGTTGAAAGAGGTGGTGATGTAACATTTCATGGTCCAGGTCAGATTGTTGGNTACCCAATTATTGACCTAAATCGATATGTTAAGAGTGTTAGTTGGTATATGAGNACATTAGAAGAAGTTTTAATTAAAACATTAATAATCTATGGTATTGAAGCTGAAATAAAAGAAGGCTTGACAGGTGTCTGGGTTGGTGATGAAAAAATTGGGGCTCAAGGTGTAAGAATTTCACGTTGGGTAACTATGCATGGGTTTGCTCTTAATGTAAATACTGATTTAACTTATTTTGATGGAATTATTCCGTGTGGAATTTTTGAACACGGAGTAACATCAATGGAAAAAATATTAGGAAAGAAACAAAACATAGTTTCAATAAAGAATCGCTTAGCTAAATTATTTAATCAAGCATTTAAAATTAATGAAAGTGTTGAAGTAGCATAATGCCAAGACTACATGGGTTTGTAAANAAAGATTTACTTGAAGTTTATAGAAAAATGGTATTGGCACGACGACTAGATGAAAAAATGATGACCCTTATAAAGCAAGGAAAGTCTTTTTTCCATATTGCTTGTTCAGGTCATGAAGCAGCGCAATTAGCGGCAGCCTCAAATTTGAAGCCGGGTAAAGATTGGTTTTATCCTTATTATCGTGATGCTGCATTGACAATTGGCTTAGGTGTAACTAGCAAAGATCATCTTTTAGCATTTTTAGCAAGGAAAGATGACAAAGCTTCTGGCGGACGGCAGTTACCTCAACATTTTGGTGATAAAGATTTACGAATAGTAAGCCAGTCAAGTTCAACTGGAACACAATTTTTAAATGCGGTTGGTTCAGCCTTAACGCGCAAGTGGGAAGGTCAAAAAGAAGTTGTTTATGTATCATCAGGTGAGGGAGCAACAAGTCAAGGTGAATTCCATGAAGCTTTGAATTGGGCAAGCCGTGAAAAATTACCAGTAATTTTTCATATTGAGGATAATGAATATGCTATTAGTGTTCATATATCTGAGCAAACATCTGGTGGTTCAGTTTATTCAATGGTATCAGGTTATCAAAACTTAGCTCGTTATAATATTGATGGTACAGACTTCTTTGAAGCTAACTTAGCTTTTGAAAAAGCAGTTGAAAGAGCACGTAAAGGTAAAGGCCCTTCTGTTATTGTTTCGAATGTTGTACGGCTTTTACCTCATTCATCATCAGATGATCAGCGTAAATATAGAACAAAGGAAGATTTAGAAATCGATAAAAAAAGAGATCCAATCTTTAGATTTGAAGAATCTTGTTTGGAATCAAAAGTTATAAAACATGAAGAGTTTAATAAAATTAAAAGTGAAGTTCATGAACTTATTAATGAAGAATCTAAATGGGCTGAAGAGCAACCTCATCCACCTGCTTCTACAGCTTTAGATTTTAATTATTCTCAAAGCCCAAAGCTTAAAGAAACTTCTTTAAATGAAATAAGTGATAAAATTGTTTTAGTTGATGCTATTAATCATGCTCTTTCTGAAGAAATGGAAAAGAATGATAAGATGGTTATTTTTGGTGAAGATGTTGCTGATCCAAAAGGGGGCGTTTTTACTGCGACAAGAGGTCTTACTAATAAGTTTGGTAAGAAAAGAGTGTTTAATTCACCTTTAGCAGAAGCATCAATCATTGGTACAGCCATTGGTATGGCTTGTACAGGATGGAAACCAGTAACTGAGATTCAATTTGCTGATTATATCTGGCCAGCATTTATGCAAATAAGAAACGAATTAGCGACAATGCGTTATCGTTCAAATAATATGTGGAACTGTCCAGTTGTTATTCGTGTTCCAGTTGGTGGATATATTCATGGAGCTTTATGCCATAGTCAATCTATAGATGGATATTTCATGCATCTTCCAGGTATAAGGATTGCGTACCCCTCAAATGCTTCGGATGCAAAAGGTTTACTTAAAGCAGCTTGTAGAATGGATGATCCAGTAATATTTATGGAGCATAAAGGTATATATAGGCAAGGTTTTGCATCTTCGCCAGAACCTGATGAAAACTACATATTGCCTTTTGGAAAAGCAAAAATTGTACAAGAAGGTGAAGTATTAACAATTATAACTTGGGGAGCAATGGTGCAAAAATCAATTGAAGCTGTAAAAAAAGAAAATATTGCTCCAGGTATAGTAGAGATTATTGATTTAAGAACACTTAATCCTTTGGATCAGGAAACAATCAAAAAATCTGTTAAAAAGACAGGAAAAGTACTAGTTGTTCATGAAGATAATTTAACAAATGGACCAGGTGCGGAGATAGCGGCTATAATTGCAGATAAATATTTTGAGGATTTAGATGGTCCTGTAAAAAGAGCTGCATCTGCTGATAGCCATGTGCCTTTCAATTGGTTTTTAGAAGATGAAGTATTGCTTCAAACAAAAAATATTCAATCTGTCTTAAAAGAATTATTGGAGTACTAATGATTGTAGATATTGTTATGCCAAAGATGGGTGAATCAATAACAGAAGGTACCATTTTAGAGTGGCGAAAAAAAATTGGTGAGTCTATTNCTCTTGATGAAATATTGCTTGAGATTGGGACTGATAAAGTTGATTCAGAAATCCCAAGTCCAAATGCTGGTGTTGTTGTTGAAATTCTAGGAGAAGTTAATCAAGTTATGGATGTTGGAGCTGTAATTGCGCGTATTGAAACTGATGCAAGTGAAGCAAAACCAATAGAAAAAACGCAATTGAATGATGAGATTGAAAATGAACATAAAGAAAATTTAGAATCTACAAAAGTCAAAGACCTTGCAGTTAATACACCAAAGAAAACCCCCACTAATGATACTCAAGAAAAGAAATTCTTCACACCTGTCGTAAACAAAATTGCACAAGAAAATAATATTAATAATGATGAATTAATTTCAATTCCAGGAACTGGAAAGAGTGGAAGGTTAACAAAGTTAGATATTTTAAATTATTTGAAAAATCAGAATTCCTCTTCGGATAAAAAATATCAAATATCTGAACCTTCAAAGCCTATGACTCCCGCTTTTAAAGGAAATGAGGAAATAGTTGAGATGGATCATATGAGAAAATTAATTGCTAATCATATGAAAGAAAGTATTGATGTATCTGCTCATGTTTATGTTATGTCAGAAATTGATATGACAAATATTGTTAACTTTGTAAAAAAAGAGGATAAAGTGTTCAATGATAAAGAAGGGTATCCACTTACATATACTCCATTTATTATTAATGCATGTGTTAAAGCTTTGGGCCATTACGCTGAAATGAATGCTTCGATTAGTGAAGATAATATTATTTATCATAAAAATATAAATATTGGAATGGCCGTTGCGATTGAAAAAGGATTAATAGTTCCTGTTTTAAAAAACTGTGAAGAATTAAATTTTCTTGGCCTTTGCAGAAAATTAAGGGATGTTTCAACTCGTGCAAGAAGTAATCAATTAATTCCGGACGAGTTACAAGGTTCTACTTTTTCAATTTCTAACTTTGGTGTNTTTAATGTTACAATGGGAACACCTATTATTAATCAACCTAACGTTGGTATTTTAGGTGTTGGTGCAGTAAAAAAGCGTCCTGTTGTNATTGAAACTAAGGATGGAGATACAATAGGAATTAAAAGTATGATGATCCTTTCTTTAGGTTTTGATCATCGTCTAGTTGANGGTGCAGGTGGAAGTCAATTTATTGAGATGGTTAGAGAAAATATAGAAACAATGAATTTAGAGGATTTATTTTAATGCCAATTGATCATGTGCTAAAACTGTATTCTGAATCGTTTAGATCACCATACTTGCATTATGGCTTTTGGGATGAACCTGATAAGGTAATCACAGATAATTTGACGTTAAATGATATGGTGGCTGCACAAGAGAGATATATTGAGCATTTAGCTTCATTTATTCCTAAAGATGTTAAAACTATTTTAGATGTTGGAGCTGGAATTGGTGGAAATTCAACCTATTTACTTTCAAAAGGCTATTCAGTTGAAGCTCTTTCTCCTGATGATTATCAAGAAAAAGTATTTGCTGAAAAATATAATGGTGAGGTTCCATTTTACAGAACAAAATTTGAAGATTTTAAACCAAAAAAACAGTACAATCTTATACTTCAGAGCGAAAGTGCGTGCTATATTCAAATTGAGCCTGGATGGCAGGTAGCGCAAAAGACAGTTTGCGAAGGAGGATACCTTTTAGCTTCAGATTATTTCCTTCATCACAATGATGGAAGTGGTAATTGGCACATTAAAGCTTCTCATGATGAAAAAGTATACCTAAACAAAGCAAAAGAATATGGTTTTGAATTGATTAGAGAATATGATCAAACAGAGAATACGATGCCAACTTTAGATGGTGCAAAACTATTTATGGATAGATTTATTTTCCCAACTGTAGAATTTTCATCTAATTATCTTGAGAAGAATCACCCTTTTATTTTAAAAGTATTGCAAAAAGCCTTTGGTAAAAAGTTGGAAAATAAAATGAAACAATTTTCTCTTTTAGAGAGTAAAGATTTCAAAAAATATAAGCGTTATATGATATACTTATTTCAAAAGGTAAGATAATGAATAGTACTACAAAATATATCATTCCAAAAAAACCAAAGATTAGACTTAAGTATGGTGATGATTATAAATTTGTACAAAATATAGTTTCAGAGAATAAACTTCATACAGTTTGTGAAGAGGCGCGATGCCCTAATATTTATGAATGTTGGGGTAGAGGAACTGCTACAATTATGATTTTGGGTGATATATGTACTCGAGCATGTGGTTTTTGCTCTGTTAAAACTGGTAAGCCACTTCAGATTGATTCTATGGAGCCAGTTCGAACAGCAATGGCTGTTAAAAAAATGGATCTTCGACATGTTGTAATTACCTCTGTCGATCGAGATGATATAAAAACAGATTTTGGCGCAACCATTTGGGCACAAACTATTAAGCAGATTCATCGTCATGTTCCTAAATGTACGGTTGAAGTATTGACACCTGATTTTCAAGGTGATAGCTCAGCATTAAAAATAGTTTTCAAAGCTAAACCTGAAATCTTTTCTCATAATGTTGAATGCGTTGAAAGAATTAGTAAAAAAGTAAGAGCTCAATCAGTTTGGTCAAGGAGTCTTGATGTATTAAAACAATCAGTTATTAATGGATTAAGGACCAAAACAGGAATGATGGTGGGGCTAGGTGAAGAAAATAATGAAGTTATTGAAACTATGAAAGAAGTNGCTGATTTAGGCGTAGAAATTTTTACTATTGGTCAATATTTACAACCTTCGAAAAATCATTTGCCAGTACGTAGATATGTCGAAGATGAAGAGTTCCAAATGTATAAAAAAATTGGATTAGATTTAGGTTTTCGAGTTGTTGAATCTGGAGCTTTAGTTAGGAGTTCATACCATGCAGATGAACAGGCAAGGCTTGACAATTTATAAAATTGATTCAAAATAAAAATTTAATTTATTTTTTAGCCNTAATAGCTGTAATTATTTTTATTTGGAAAATTTATTCAGAACAAATAGTAAGATCCCCATTCAATTCAATAAAAAATATCGAAGAAGATCCTTTGATTATTGTAGGTGGGAAGATAGCCCCAAAGCTAAAAAAAATTATTGAGCATATGGAATATATTGACGAAAAAACGTGTTTACAGTGTCACTCCAATGAACAAGAGATGAATTTTAGCTCCAGTCTAGTTCTCGTAAAAAAAATGCCGCATGAATACAGAGAGAATTGTGTGTCTTGTCATATAGTTCAAAAATGAACCAAAATGGCAGATATATTCAATTTTAATAATAGAGATACGTCAAATTAGCATATTTATTTAAATGGCATATAGTTTGACTATATTATTATTGATATAAAAAAGGATTATCATGACCGACAAAATTAAAAAAGAATTAAATGAAGATTTATTAGAAGGCACGGAATCTTATCCGGTTATGCCACTTAGAAATACAGTTTTATTTCCTCAGCAAGTAATCCCTATATATATTGGTCGAGATAAATCTTTAAAGTTAATTAANGAACTTCCTTCTAGCAGTAAGCATATTGTAGTAGTTGCACAAGAAGATGGTTCCATTGAAGATCCAGAACCAGATGAAATGTATTCTTTTGGAACCTTAGCAGTTGTACTTAAAGTTTTTGATATGCCAGACAACAGTAAATCAGCAATTGTTCAAGGTATTGATAGGGTTAAAATTTTAGAATTCAAAGAAAAAGAGCCTTATTACCGTGCGGTGGTTCAAAGGATGAGTGACAGTGGCTCATCAGATGATATTAAGTTAGATGCTCTTGCTAATAATTTNAGACANGTATTTACTGAACTGATACAAGTNGCTCCTAACTTAAGTGAAGAACATACGGGTATGCTTTCAAATATTCAGAAGCCTTCTCGATTAGCCGATAGAGCGGTTTCTCTTTTGACAGTATCCAATCCTGAAAAGCAGCGTGTTCTNGAAGAATTAGATATAAAAGCACGAGTNGAGGAGTCTATCAAGATTCTAAATAAAGAAATTCAAAGAATTAAATTAGGTGAAGAGATTCAAACTGAAGTGCATGATGAAATCACGAAATCACAGCGAGAATATTATTTACGTGAACAAATGAAAGCGATCAAGCGTGAACTTGGTGAAGACGAATCTCAAGTAGAATTAAAAGAAATCGAAGAAGCTATAAAAGAAGCAAAAATGCCTGAAGAAGCAGAAAAAGTTGCTTTAAAAGAATTAGATCGTTTATCTAAAATACCCTCACAATCTCCTGAGTACACTGTTTCACGAACTTATTTAGATTGGCTTACAGAACTTCCTTGGTCTAANAGCTCTGAAGATACTATTGATGTAACAGATGCGAAAAAAACCTTAGATGAAGATCATTATGGCTTAGAAAAAGTGAAAGAACGGATACTTGAATATTTAGCTGTAAGGGCATTAAAGATGAAGAAAGATCCAAAAGGAAGCTTGAAAGGTCCTTTGCTTTGTTTTGCTGGTCCTCCAGGCGTTGGAAAAACATCTTTAGGAAGATCAATTGCTCGATCAATGAATCGCGAGTTTGTACGTATTTCATTAGGTGGCGTTCGAGATGAAGCAGAGATTCGTGGACATAGAAGAACATATATTGGTGCACTACCTGGTCGAATTATCCAATCTTTGAAAAAAGCAGGTACNAATAACCCTGTCTTTATGCTTGATGAGATTGATAAACTTGGGATGGATTATCGTGGTGACCCTTCTTCTGCATTGTTNGAAGTGTTAGACCCAGAGCAAAATTCAACATTTGCNGATCATTATCTAGAAGTAGATTTTGACTTGAGNAAAGTTATGTTTATTGCGACAGCAAATTATCAAGATCCTATTCCACCAGCCTTGAANGATAGAATGGAGATTATTGATTTTACAGGTTACATNGAAGATGAAAAAGTTAAAATTGCAAATCGACATTTAATTCCTAANCAATTAGAAGAAAATGGTTTAACTACCAAAGATGTTAGCTTAGAAGAGTCTGGTGTAAAAGAGCTCATTAGTTCTTACACTAGAGAAGCTGGCGTTAGAAACCTTGAGAGAGAAGTTGCAAATGTTTTTAGAAAAATTGCTCGAAATAAAATTGAGAAAAAATCAAAAAAAGTTAAAGTTAATAAGAAAAAAGTGAATGATTATTTAGGCGCCCCTCGTTTCTATTCAGATATTGCAGAAAGAACAACGAAGCCTGGTGTAGTAACTGGATTAGCATGGACTGCAGCAGGTGGTGATATTCTTTTCATAGAAGCTTCAAAAATGAAAGGTAAAGGNAACCTTACNCTTACTGGTCAACTTGGTGATGTTATGAAAGAATCTGCGACTGCAGCAATGACCTATGTTCGTTCNCATACTGANATTTTAGGTTTTGATGATGATTTTAATGAGAAGACAGATATTCATGTTCATGTTCCAGCTGGAGCTATTCCTAAAGATGGACCATCGGCAGGTGTAGGTATGTTCACTTCTATTGTTTCACTACTTTCAGGTAAATCTGTTAAAAATAAAGTTGCAATGACAGGTGAGATTACACTTAGAGGAAATGTCCTTCCAATTGGGGGCGTTAAAGAAAAAGTAACAGCTGCTCATCGTTCAGGAATTAAAACTATTATATTACCAGATCATAATAGAAAAGATTTAGAAGATATTCCAGAGCACATCAAAAAAGATTTAGAGTTTCATTTTGCAAAGGANATCATGGANGTGGTTGATGTGGCAATTCCTGGTTTAAAAGAATTTAAAAAATTAAAAAAGAAATCTCNTAAAAAGAAAAAAGTAGCGTAGTTTTTAATTCTTTTTTGAGCTGATCTTTTAGCTATTTAAATTAGGGCGTTTAACTCAGTTGGTCAGAGTGCCTCCCTTACAAGGAGGAAGTCGGGAGTTCGAATCTCTCAACGCCCACAGACAATAAGCCTTCGTTTTATGACGAGGGCTTTTGTTTATCCATTTGTTCAGAT
>JGI26060J43896_10000456_pt1 | contig 14973 bp, 14 predicted proteins | sample MarorgKNORR_S2LV_6_FD_43896 | JGI IMG/M metagenome (IMG submission 43896) | reverse complement strand
GGTTTAATTTCATCAATAGGAAGCATGGATAAAGGAATTGCAAATTTCATAAGCCGATTGCCCTACTAATAAACCAAAAAGTTCCCATTGAAAATACAAAGGCTCCCATGGCTCCGTGAAGATAATTGAAATCAGAGAAACGAAAGTAAGTTTTGGAAAGTTTTAAAAATGCTAAAAGAGTAAAGGCCACTGCTAATTGCCCTACCTCAACTCCTATATTAAAACTCAAGATAATAGGTAAAAGCCTATCTTGAGGTATTCCTGACTCTGCGATAGAGGAAGCAAATCCAAGTCCGTGAATTAGACCAAAAAATATTGTCACCATCAAAGGGAGCCAGGGATTTGAGTAATGGTTTGTTAGGCTTAAATAAAAAGTTAAAAATAAAGATAATCCAACAATTAGAATTGGGTCAAGGTTACCAAAGATAGTGAGAGGCAGGAAAGCGCAAAATGAGAGTGCAAGGTTTTTGATTAGCTTATTTATCTCAAAGGCATGCTTAAGAAAATACTCTACAGCTAACAATAAAATAGAGAATCCGATGAGTGTTTCAATGATTTCTGAATGAACTCTCAAGACATTCATTGCCCCCAGACCTAAAGTTAAACTATGCCCTATTGTGAATCCGGTAATGGCTATGATTAAAAATCTACCAGTAAATAAAAGCAATAATCCCAATAAAAATGTTAAGTGATCCCAGCCACTTAAAATATGCTGTACACCGGATTTAAAGTAACCAAAATAAGAACTTTGATTAACATTGCTCTCTCCAGGCAAGCCTATCACCCATGCGTCTTGAGTGCTTGCAAACATGAACTCAGGAACTGATTGCCCATCAATAACTCCTCTGGCAATGTGAGTATGAGTAACTCCTAAATCTTGAAATAATGACATGGAAATACTCTCGGGTATTTGCAAGCATTGAAATGACCAAACAAACTTTAATACCCCCAATGAAATATTCTCATTAATTTCTACTGACTCATTTAATTTGCATGAACTGCCTGGATTAATTGCCTTGTCTAAATAGGTAACTAAACTCTCATAGGATTGAAAGTGTGATGTCGGATTAAGGTTATTAAAAATATCTTGTTTAATTGAGCCAGTAACTTGTATCGCCATNCCCTGGTCATTAGAAGTTAAATTAAACTTTGAATAGGACTCACTTCGATTGTGTGCCTCAGAAAAAATAGAGCAAAGAATCAGTAAACTGCAACAAAGTAATTTTTTATAAATCATTTGCTTTCACAACGTCATACCAGTTCCTTAAATCTAATAAGTATTCATCAAGCATCTCTTCACCTTTTTGGCGAATAAATTCTGATTCAATCTCTTCATACATCTCTTCAAAGGACCCTGCAGACTCGCGTAATTTTTTAACGACGATTAAAAGATGAAGTTGATTCTCTGAAGCAATAATCTGACTTACCTCACCATCATTAAGCTTAAGAGCTTCCTGAGTTAGTAAGGGACCTATGTATTCTCTAATTTTTGTTGCAGGCAATAAGGTATTTGGCAGTTGAATAACATCAGTCACAGCAAGTTGTTTGGCTGAGACGAGATCNCCAGAAAGGATCATTTGCCTGGCTTTATCGGCCTGTGCTGCATTCACTCNAGGAAAGCTAAGTTTAAGTAAATGAAGTTTTGGACTAGGNGCAAAGAAATCTTTATTCTCGACAAAAAAAGTTTGTAGATCTTGTTGAGAAAATCTTACGTTTTTTGTCTCAGNGATAATGGAACTGATCATTTTTTGGATGATAATACTCCTCAGCTCTGAGTCATTCTCTAACATCCCGAGGTCTACTGCCCTTTGAATAAGAAGCTCCTCATCAATCATTCTCTCAAGAATATTTTCGGCGTCCGAAGCAATAAGACCTGATTTGCGAGATTGAGCCACCGAATCCAAGTAGGACTCATACTTTCCTTTNGAAATTGCACGATCATCTATTTTTGCTATCCAATTCAACTGATCTAAATCAATTTTTTTAATAAAACTAGAGCCGATAATAGTTATAGCAAGTAGTATTCCTATAATCAAAACTGTATTTGTGATTGATAAAGGTAGGAATGAGAAAATCGACATTCGTTTAGGAGGCGCAATGGTCATCTTAATATGTTCAATATCATCTTCTAGATATACATCTCCTTCAGCCTTAAACTTTAGATCTTGATAAAAATTTATTAGTCGATATTGAGCTGAAATAGTGATGTCTTGATTGGGATATTTCTTTGAGCTGAAATCAATCGCTGCTTGTGTGATGATCTTGCCAAAGCCCATGCCTCTAACTTTCTCAGAAGTAACAATGCGACCAATAGAAGGCCCTGGATACAATGACCCTGGTTCTACTAAACGTGCATATGCTATTAACTCATTACCCTGGTAGCCGAGCAAATGATCGCTAAGCTCGTCGTTTAAATCTGCATCAATAAATGGACAATTTTGCTCTAATACAAAAACTTGCTGTCGGAGGTGCATAACAGCATAAAGCTCTTGCTTGGTTAGCAGAGCAAATGATTTCCAGCGTAATTCCATTATTTATTAAGATAGAAAAGAAACATTCCATGATTATATCTTTTTTATTATCTATAATAGGTTGAAAATTATTATGGAAAAAAAATGAGTGATTTATACAACCTAAGTGTTAAAGATATTCAATTAAACGATATTGATTTGAGCTCATTTCAAGGTAAAACCTTGTTAATAGTTAATGTTGCCAGTAAATGTGGCTTTACACCTCAGTACAAAGATCTGCAGAATCTCTCTGATAAATACAAAGAACAAGGGCTAGAAGTTTTAGGGTTTCCGTGCAATCAGTTTGGAGGCCAGGAGCCTGGAACAAACGAAGAAGTTCAATCTTTCTGTGATCTTACTTTCAACGTCTCTTTTAAAATGTTTGATAAGATCGAAGTGAATGGCGAAAATGCCAGCCCTCTCTTCAAGCATTTAAAACATGAGTCTCCAGGAATCTTGGGCACCGAATCTATTAAATGGAATTTTACTAAGTTCCTTGTTAATAAAAATGGTGAGGTGGTGAAGAGGTTTGCTCCTAAAGATGGTGGAGCTGCAATAGAAGCAGAATTAAAGAAAATTATTTAATTAACAAGCTCATTAATAGAGCATCTTCCCTGACCACTCCACTGTAATAATCTGGTCTGATAGCATCTTTTAAAAAACCTTCACTCTCATAGAGGCTGATGGCAGAATTATTTGACACCCTGACCTCTAAAGATAAAGATTTTACTCCCAACAATTGATTCTGAAGAATTACTTTTTGGAGTAACTGTCTTCCAAGGCCTCGGCCTTGATTTGAAGGTGTGATTGCTATGTTTAGTAAATGAGATTCTGGAACAATTGGCGAATAAATTGCAAAACCAACTACGCCCTCTTTTTCCTCTATAACCACAGAGTGATGACCAACCTCAGCAGAAGATAGGAACTGCTGCTCTGTCCATGGAATCTTATTGGTTAAGCTTTCGATGATTAAAATCGTTGCAAGATCATCGGAGCTCGAAGGTCTAATCCTCATAAAATTTAGGTGTCTAGAAGCTTAATTTGAGCCCAGAGATTTTTCTTCAGCGTCGGGTCACTTAACATATCAATTAATGGTGGGGATTCAATGCAGTTGGTATCAATGGAGAGCAACTTAGCGTCAAAAAATACTAATGTTGCTTTAATTGAATGGCTATTATTAAGAATTTTTTCACATCTCAAACTTTCACCCTCTTCAAAAGTAAATTCTCCATGCGATTCAGATGCTTGCTCGCCTTTCATGGAGCCCATAATTGCTTCTAGTAGATTTATCTCTTTTTCAGAGTATTTATCAACAGAAATAAGATGTAATGTTAGAATACTGTCCTTTTGATAAAAATGTATGGCGCTTTCCTGTTTTATTAAAGATTTTGTATTATCTTGATAGAGTGGAATGCCAATTTTAGACAAAATATATTGAGATTTATTTGATAACATCAGAATATCAATCATGAAAGATTTAACAAAGAAATACAAACCTTTTGAGCCGATTCCTCTTAAAAATAGGCAGTGGCCAAATCAGGTAATTCAATCAGCACCAAAATGGTGTTCTGTTGACCTGCGTGATGGAAATCAGGCTCTGATAGAGCCAATGGGTCATGATAGAAAGAAGCGAATGTTTAAATTACTTTGTGATCTTGGTTTTAAAGAAATTGAAGTTGGTTTTCCTGCTGCATCACAAACTGATTTTGAGTTTGTTAGATGGTTGGTTGAAGAAAAGCAGATCCCTTCAGACGTGACAATTCAGGTGCTAACTCAAGCAAGAGATCATATTATTGAAAGAACATTTGAATCCCTCGAAGGAATACCTCAGGCTATTGTGCACTTTTATAATTCTACCTCGACGCTCCAACGCAAAGTTGTCTTCAATCAAGATCAAGCGGGCGTCAAAAAAATTGCACTTGATGGTGCAAACTTAGTTAAAAAATTAGCAGATCAAAAACCAAAGACCAAGTGGATGTTTGAGTACTCTCCCGAAAGCTTTACTGGAACTGAACTAGAGTTTGCTGCAGATGTCTGTGATTCCGTGGTTGAAATATTAAAAGACTCCTCATCAGAAAAAATAATCATCAACTTGCCTGCAACAGTTGAAATGGCAACTCCCAATATTTATGGGGATCAAATTGAATGGATGAANAATAATCTTAAAGAACGTAATAATATTTCTTTGTCCTTGCATCCTCATAATGATAGGGGCACTGCTGTTGCTGCATCTGAATTTGGTCTCATGGCAGGGGCAGATAGGGTTGAAGGAACACTCTTTGGCAATGGTGAAAGAACAGGTAACGTAGATATTGTTACATTGGCCTTAAATCTCTTAACTCAGGGCGTTGATCCAACATTAGATTTTTCTGATATCAATTCAGTCATTAGAGAAGTTGAATACTGCAATCAATTACCAGTCCATCCTCGTCATCCTTACGCGGGAGACCTAGTNTTTACTGCCTTTTCTGGCTCACATCAAGATGCCATTAAAAAAGGTTTGCATGCGTTGTCTCAATCAAATGAACCGCAATGGGCAGTTCCATATCTTCCGATTGATCCATCTGACTTAGGCCGTTCCTACGAGGCAGTTGTTCGAATTAATTCTCAATCTGGAAAAGGTGGAATTGCTTTTATTTTAGAAAAAGATCATGGAATATCCTTGCCAAGGCGATTACAAATTAATTTGAGTGAGAAAGTTCAAAGAGTCGCAGACGAGACAGGCAAAGAAGTGATGTCATCAGAGATATGGGAAGTGTTCGATGAAAACTATCTTAGCGTCTCAGGAAAATTTCAACTAGACAACTATTCATTATCATCTGCCGAAGATAGCTCAGGCATATCCTCAGATAATATTGAAATTACTTTAAGTGTGGCAGGTAAAGCTATAGTGATTAATGGCAAAGGCGGCGGTCCAATTGAAGCTTTCGTGTCTGCCATTAATGAACATTTTAATGAATCAATTTCTGTATCTGATTTTCATCAGCACTCTGTAACATCAGGCGCAGATGCTAAAGCAGCTGCATTTATTGAGCTCACTTTAAATGGAAAAAATGAATGGGGTGCGGGAATGGATGGCAATACAGTTAAAGCATCTTTTCAGGCTATCATTTCGGGCCTAAATAAACTTATTACTTAAAATTAGGTTCTCTTTTTTCAAAAAAGGCTGTCACGCCTTCAAGATTCTCTTCGTTGCCAAAAATTGATTGTTGAGTATTGGCTTCTTCAGCAAATACCTCGTCATAAGATTGTGTTACTGCCAGCCTCATTAATTTTTTAGTGTTCCCTAATGCTTGTGGCGATCTTTTGGACAAGTGATGAGCCCACTCCATTGTGGCTTCTTTTAAATGATCTAACGCAACAACTTTGTTCGCTATTCCAAGATTTAAGCACTCGTCTGCTGATATTTTCTTGGCTTCTATTGCATACTCTAGAGCGCGACTGTAGCCAATTTCTCGAGTTAATAGAAAGCTTAAACCTCCATCAGGGACAAGGGCTATATTGCTAAATACAGACATAATGTATGCCTCTTTGGCCATGATTCTTAAATCACAAGCCATCGCCACTGCTGCACCAATACCAGCTGCAGCTCCATTAATAGAGCCAATAACAGGCTTAGGCATATCAATAATATTTTTTATAAAGGGATAGTATCCTCTCTCCAAAGCGTCTTTCGTATCGGTCCATGATGCATCTCTCTCACTAAGATCGGCTCCAGCAGTAAATCCCCTACCCTCGCCAGTAATAACAAGAATACGAATTTGAGAATTATCCTTGACCGCCTTGGTTGCTTCACCCATATCCCAAATTAATTGCTCGCTAAATGCATTCATCATCTCGGGACGATTTAATGTGATCGTAGCGACGTGATTATCTGTTTCTAAAGTTAAAGTCTGATAGCTCATATTTTTCTCCGGTTACCTATTATTTATTATTTATGATCAAATCACCATCTTCAAATGTAAGGACTCCTCCACTCTGAGCCTTGTCCGCTCGCGACCATTCCACCAGTGTCTTGGTTGAAGGCTGAGCATGGATAAAGGCTTTAGTAATTTCTTGAAGAATCTTCTTATTAGGAACAGCAATATTATTATTCTTAATCCAATGCCTTATGACTTCATTGCGCATTCCTTCATCAAGACTTTTAATAGATTCAATGCTTAGGCTGGGTTCAAACAAAGTATCTGGAAATTGGGCATATATTAATTTTTCATGAACATCTAAATGCTGAGCAATAATTGAAGATGTTTGTTGAATTTGAGAGTTGGCATTTGGCCATCTCTTGGAGACAAGAGGTAAAATTTCGTTACGAATAAAATTTCTATCTTGATTATTAGAGGCATTGCTCTCATCTTCAATATAATTAAGTTCTCTTTCAACTAAGTAACTAATAAGAATTGATTTTGAATAATCTAGCCAGGGTCTCAGCAATATACCCTCTCCTAACTTACGACTCTTTATTGGGCCGCTAAGGCCATCAATTCCAGTGCCTCTGAACAATCGAAACATTAAAGTTTCTGCCACATCATCTGCATGATGAGCCAATAGTAATTGATCGCTCGAGGATATATTTTGCTTAAACACCTCATACCTTCCCTGCCTGGCAGCTGATTCCAATCCTGATTTTTTTCCATCTACTTCTATAGACTCACAAATCAGAGGAATATCTCTTTCAGAACAAAATTTCTTACAGTGCATTTCCCATGAATCNGCATGAGGGCTGATTGAATGGTTAACATGGATAGCAGATAAGTATCCTTTGAGATGATTGTCTTGTTTCAGCTCATAGCAATAATTTAATAAAGCTGTTGAATCGCCACCTCCACTAAAAGCAACGATAATATTTTTAGTAGGATCAATTAAATGAAAAAAAGTTTTGGAGTCGAACAAAATTAGGTGCCAATGCTAAGCAGGCGATTATATCGTCTGGATAATAGCTCCTCTTGGCTTAGCTTAGATAGTTCAGCAATATTTTTTAATAAAGATGTTTTGATATTGGAAGATGTTTCATCAAAATTTTGATGTGCTCCACCTGTTGGCTCTGGAATAATTTCATCCACAATTCCAATTTTAATTAAATCTGAAGCCCCTACTTTCATTGCGGCGGCAGCATCAGCTGCTTTATCTGAATCTCTCCATACTATTGATGCGCAAGCTTCAGGTGAAGCAACGGAATACGTACCATATTCTAATATAGCTACGTGATCACCCACGCCTAGAGCTAAAGCACCTCCAGAACCTCCTTCGCCAGTAACAACAACGAGAATTTTAGTATCTAGGCTCGACATAAGAGCTAAATTTGTTGCAATTGCCTCACTTTGACCTCTCTCTTCTCCTTCAACCCCAGGATAAGCTCCAGCTGTATCGATAAAAGTGATAACAGGCATATCAAATCTTGCTGCTAACTGCATTAAGCGCTTTGCTTTCCGATACCCTTCAGGCTGGGGCATTCCAAAGTTTCTTCTGACCTTCTCATCAGTTCCTCTGCCCTTTTCGTGACCAATAATCATTACAGGCATGCCTTCAAGCTTAGCTATGCCCCCAACCAGGGCAGCGTCATCACCGAACTGACGATCTCCATGCAGCTCTTCGAATTCATCAAAAATTCGTTCAATAAAATCAAGTGTGTGAGGTCGATTAGGATGCCTGGCAACCTGGACCTTTTGCCATGTTGTAAGTTTTGAATAGATTTTCTTTCTTAAGCTACTTTCCTGGGTCTTTAATTTATCAATTTGAGGTAGGAGCTCAGGATTGTCTGAAGCTGCTAACTGAAGAGCCTCAATCTTACTTGAGACTTCTGCTATTGGTTTTTCAAAATCTAAAATCGTGATGCTCATTGTCAATTTATAGTAATTGTTCCGTCGCCAAATAACCCTTTCAATAATTTAATGTTATCAGTGGAGGGGATCAACTGGTATTCATTTCCTAATTCTATTATAGCTTCTGAGCCATTATGGGATATTTTTAAATGGACTTTACAATGCCCTGCTTGCCAAAAACCACCGTTTAATCCTTTAAGGTCTGTCATAGCACCCTGAATAGAATCATTTGTGAGTTCTCGAGCGTCTATAAGCATTATCTTATTCCCTTGGTTCATCTGACCTTCAAGAGAGGTCACACTTCCAACTTTCATTTTATACATTCTGCGGTTAAGTTCTTTTGAGCGATAGTCATCTTTCTCAACTGAACCAGCAAACACTAAAATAGAATTTGTTTTTAACAGTAAGTGATTTTTTTCTAAAACATCAGTGCTAACAATCCCTTCCATTGTACCGGTTCCATCATCAAAGCTTATAAATGCAACCTGTTTGTTAGAGCGATCTCTAATTTGTCTGAATGAGTTCAGCAACCCAACTACCTTTACTCTGTTCATTTGATCAGCTATCTCTCCGATAGTATGAGAGCGAAGTCCACTGATGATTCCTTCAATAGCTTTAACGGGATGGCCTGAAAAATAAAAACCCAATGCATCTCTCTCGTGATTCAATAAATCTTCTTGGGATAGCTCTTTCACATTGACATATTTTGCATATGGATCAAATGTTTCTTCCATAGAGGCAAATAAATCTGAGGTACCTGCAATCTGTGTGCTGTTCTTTTGCCCTTCTCTTACCATATCTTCCATACAAGCCAGAGCCACAGATCTAGAAGGAGCAAGCTCGTCAAATGCCCCTGCTTTGGTTAAAGCCTCGATAGATTTCTTGCCACCCAAGCGAACGTTTACTTTTTTTGTAAAATCAAAAAGATCTTTAAAGGACTGTTTTTTTCTGACCTCCAAAACATGATCAATAAATGAGTCAGCTACTCCCTTGATAGCCCCTAAACCATATTTAATTGCAAGATCCTCATTCACATTAAAGAACTTATTGCTTGTTTCAATATTAGGAGTTAAAACGTTAATTTTTAATTCTTTGCATTCATTAATCAAAGTATTAATTTTATCGGTGTTACCTAATTCAGTAGATAGGACCGCCGCCATAAAGTGTTCAGGAAAATATGTTTTTAAGTAAGCTGTTTGATATGAAAGCATCGCATAAGCTGCTGAGTGAGATTTGTTGAACCCATAGCCTGCAAACTTTTCAATTAAGTCAAAGATTTTTTCTGCAGTTATTTTTTTGATGTCATTGGCAGCGCATCCATCCACAAAGATCTGGCGTTGTTGCTCCATTTCTTCAATTTTCTTTTTGCCCATTGCGCGTCGCAAAATATCTGCTTGCCCCAAAGAGTATCCCGCCAATACCTGTGCGGCCTGCATCACCTGTTCCTGATAAAGAATCACTCCATAAGTCTCTGAGAGCACTGGAGCCAATAATTCATGAGGATAAGTTACTTTGCTCTTCCCATGCTTTCTATCAACAAATTCATCATGCATGCCTGATTCAAGAGGGCCTGGTCTATAGAGTGCAAGCAAGGCCACAATTTCTTCAAATTTAGTTGGCTGCAATCTTCTAATTAACTCACGCATGCCAGTTGATTCTAATTGGAATACAGCAGTTGTTCGCCCTGAAGCAAGTAACTCAAATACTTTTGGATCATCGAGAGATAAGGAATATAGATCTAACGGAGCCTTACTTTCAGAAAGTAAATGTTCATTGATTGTTTTAATTGCTCGATCAATAACAGTTAAAGTTCTGAGGCCTAAAAAGTCGAACTTAACTAAGCCAATAGTTTCCACATCATCCTTATCAAATTGCGTCATCGTAGAATCAGACTGCGGATCAAAATATGTTGGGCAAAAATCTGCAATGGATCCAGGAGCAATAACAATTCCGCCGGCATGCTTTCCAACATTTCTTGCTATTCCTTCAAGCTTAAAAGCTAAATCGATGATCTCAGAAACTTCAGCTTCATCCTGAATCATTTTTTTAAATATGGGTTGTGAAGAAATAGCCTTGTCTAATGTCATTCCAGGAATAAAGGGAATCATTTTTGAGATCCTATCACCGAGGGCATATGGCTTTCCTAGTGCCCTGGACACATCCCGAACAACTGCCCTTGCTGCCATGGTACCAAATGTTGCAATTTGAGATACAGCATTCTTTCCATACTTTTGGCCAACATAGTCAATAACCATATCTCGTTTATCCATGCAAAAATCAATATCAAAGTCAGGCATTGAAATTCTTTCAGGGTTAATAAATCTCTCGAAAAGAAGGTTATGCTCAATTGGGTCTAAAGCGGTAATTCCTAATGCAAACGCAACAAGTGAGCCTGCGCCTGAGCCTCTGCCTGGACCCACTGGGACATCATTGTCTTTGGACCACTGGATAAAATCTGCAACTATTAAGAAATAACTAGAAAATCCTGTTGCATGAATTTGTTTTAATTCGTAATCAAGGCGTTCTTGATATTTGGTTTGTTCGCTTGGGCTATAAGAGCTGATGATTTCCTGTAATTTGAGATTAGAGAGCTCAGAAAGAAACGAATTAAAGTCATGTTTTTCTGGAACAGGATATTCAGGCAAGAAATATTGATCTGTTACAAAAGAAGCATTACATTTTTGCGCAATATGAAAAGTATTTGATATTAAAGTATTAGCACCATACTTTTCAAATAAATTGGTCATCTCCGTTGATGATTTATAAAACTGCTCTGAGGTATACAGCTTTTCTCTATTCGGGTCATTAAGAGTCTTGCCGGTATTAATGCAAACTTTCGTCTCATGTATATCAAAGTCCTCTTGCTGCAAAAACATAGCATCATTTGTAGCTAAAACTGGGATATTTAAGGCTGAAGCCAGCGGCAATATGGTTTGAATGAATTCTTCCTCATACTCTTTCCCAACTTTCTGTAATTCAATGCAAAAATCTTCGCCAAAAGCTCGTTGAAATTTTTTGAGCTCTTGCTCTAATTCTGTTAATTTCTGATGTTTTGATAATTGAAAAATATGGGAATTGCTTCCCCCAGCAATAATAATGACGTTACCTACACAACCTAGTAACTCTTCGAATGAAAGGGTAATTTTTCCATTTTTTTGCTGTAACTGAGCCGTTGAAATTAATCCCATTAAGGTTTTAAGTCCTGCATTATTTTTTGCAAGACACAGTATTTCTCCCTCAAAACCATCCTCAGGGTTAAGATTGAGAATAGTGCCAGCAATAGGTTTAATGCCTGCGCTTTCCGCTTTCTTAAAAAATTTAACCATTCCAAACATATTGTTTAGGTCTGTTAGTGCAACAGCTGGCATCTTTAGTTTTACAGCTCTTTCGATGATTTCATTAATCCTTAATAGGCCTCTAGAAATACTATATTCAGAAGAAACCCGCAGATGAACAAATGAAGGCTTCATCATTAAACAATGACTCCTTTAAAGGAAAGTCTATGAAAGTTTGTGTATCCTGATTTTTTTAGTGCAGCTAAATGTTGAGCAGTGCCATAGCCTTTATTATTGGCAAATCCGTAAACTGGAAATTTTTTATCAAGTTCTGTCATGATCTCATCTCTATAAACCTTGGCAATAATAGAAGCAGCTGATATCTCGGAAATTAACATATCACCGCCAATCACTGCCTCACAATTCATCTCAACATTTGGGATAAATTTTCCATCAACATAAACTAAATCAGGAGTAATGGGTAAATTTATTATAGCCTCATGCATGGCCTTCAATGTAGCTTGATGGATATTAATTTCATCAATTTCATCATTTTGAACGTGCCCAAAGCTGAATGATGCATCTTGCTGAATAATTGCTGAGAGTTGCGTCCTCTTCTTTGCTGAAAGCTTCTTCGAGTCTGTAAGGCCTGAGATTGGGCGATGAAGTATTACGGCGGCGGCTGTTACTGGTCCAGCTAAACAACCTCGTCCAACCTCGTCCACACCAGCTATGATCAAAGGGACAAGAGCAAACGAGCTGCTTCCTCAAAGCCTTCTCCATGCATCGCTGCATTCATCTCCTCTAACTGGGATTGATACTGAAGAGGGTCTAAAGATAAATTTTGATAATGATGCACAATTGCTTCGGGAGTTAGCTTATGCTGAACAAGCTCAGGAAATAGAGGCTGCTGCAAAAGAAGGTTAGGCAAGCCAATAAATGGAGTTTTAATCATCCTGCTTAAAACCGCATAATTAAACGGGTTAGTTTTGTAACAAATAATTGGCAAGGACCCAAGAACTGCAGCCTCAAGAGATGCCGTCCCTGATGTCACAATCGATACCTTTGATACACTTAAATAATCCTTGGCTGTTGAGGAGGTGAGTTGGTAGTTAAGTGAGGTCTGATCAAGGGTATTTTGAATTAATGCTTTGAGCTCATCGTTAGCTGCCGGAATTAAAAAAAATGCATTGGGGTTTGAGGCAAAAATTCTTTCAGCAGCCTGAATAAAAATTGGCATCATATGCAGAATCTCACTTTTTCTGCTGCCAGGCAAGATGCATATAAAATCTTGTGAGCTATTTAATTCATATTTTTCTAATACGTCTTCTGAAGCACTTGGCTTTAAGTGACTAAATGGATGTCCTAAAAAAAAGCTATTCATCCCTTTGTTTAAATAATAATCATGCTCAAATTGAAATAAGCACATTGTTAAATCTATGTATGAACCAATGGCTTTAATTCGATTTTCTCTCCAGCCCCAAACGGAAGGACTGACCACTTGCACAGTTTTAATACCACGACCATTTAATTTTTTATGGAAAAACATGTTGAAGTCAGGAGAATCAACGCCAATAAAAATATCAATCTTTTGATTTGAAAAGAGTGTGAAGAGTTTTTTTCTAATGGAGAGTAATTTTGGTAGCTTAAGCAAAGGATCCACTAGCCCCATTACTTGTAAATCTTGGTGATTCAATCCATCCGGAGTAGAAATACCAAGGGAGTTCACTTCCGGCCCACCCAAACCAAAAATCTCAACTTCATCAAGATTTTTTAACGATCTGAGAAGATTGGCACCTAATCTATCTCCTGAGTGCTCAGCAGCAATTATGCCTATCTTTAACTTTTTGCTGGACACCTATCGCAATAAGCCTCTTTGAGAGTTTTCAATAGAATCAATAAAGGTATCCAGCGCAGGATTAGCTTGACTATTTAAAGCATGCAATTGTTTGACTGCATCTTCTAATGAATAACCTTTGCGATAAATAATTCTATAGGCTTTCTTGATTAAATTAATCGTATCAACATCAAAATTATTGCGCTGCATTCCAATTGAATTTAATCCAATTGGCCTTGCTGGATTCGCGGCAACCTTAACAAAGGCTGGGACATCCATTGTGATAATAGTATTTAGACCTGTAAATGAAAAATCACCAATATGGCAGAACTGATGAATTAATGTAACTGCACCTAAAGTGACATGATTACCAAGCTTAACGTGCCCAGCAAGACCNGCTGTATTAGCAAAAACATTGTTATCTCCAACTTCNCAATCATGGCCAACATGTGAATATGCCATCAATAAATTACCATTTCCAATAACAGTCTTATGCTTGTCCTGAATAGTCCCCCTATGAACTGTCACTCCTTCTCGNAAAATATTTGCTTTACCTATTTCTAAGGAAGTATCCTCACCAGCATATTTCTTGTCAGGTGTATCTTCGCCAATGGTTGAAAATTGGTAAAAAACATTATCTTCATCAATGTTAGTGCGGCCTTTAATGACCACATGAGAGTGCAATACACAGTTTGGTCCGATAGTAACATTTGGNCCTATCATGCAAAAAGGTCCAATTTTTACGGANTCATGTATATTTGCAGATGGATCAATGACTGAGTTCATTTTATTTTACTTTTCACGATCGGCGCACAAAATTGTTGCTTCGCATACCTTATTNCCATCGACATCAGCAGAACAATCAAATTTCCAAATACCTCTTTTCTCAGATCGAATTGTCGCATGNAGATTAATAATCTCACCAGGCTGAACTGGACGCTTAAATCTGACTTTATCCACTCCTGCAAAGTAATAAATGCTGCCCTCTTCAGGAGTTTTTTTCATGGTCATAAAGCCAAGAATGCCAGCTGCTTGAGCCATTGCTTCAATAATTAAGACGCCTGGCATGACTGGTTTATTAGGAAAATGTCCATTAAAAAAGTCTTCATTAATGGAGACATTTTTTTGAGCATGAATGGTATTACCCAGCTCGACAGAAACAATTTTATCAACAAATAAAAAAGGATACCTGTGAGGAAGATGCTTTAGAATCTCTGAAAAATCATGGTTCATTTATCATTCCTTTTTTTTATAAAGACTGCTGATTTGGCCCAGTCTTTTTTCTCTTGGGCGGGCATTATACCGACATAATCACCCGGATCAGTTATATTTTTTGTGATCAAAGTGTGCGCCCCTATTAAAACATTATCACAAATTTCAAGGTGTCCTAGAATTCCAGATAAACCACCCATTTGTAAATTTTTACCTATTACAGTTGAGCCCGCTATTGCACATGATGCAGCTATGGCTGAATTTTTTCCCAAGATAACATTGTGAGCAATATGAACCTGATTATCGAGTTTTACACCATC
>JGI26060J43896_10000454_pt1 | contig 14985 bp, 10 predicted proteins | sample MarorgKNORR_S2LV_6_FD_43896 | JGI IMG/M metagenome (IMG submission 43896) | reverse complement strand
ACCGATTATTATGTTACTGGCTGCCAGTACGGCTNTGGCNAGCGATGTAGCAGCATACAAAAANNTATTTAGGTACATGTTAATCATGTCCATAGCCTTGACTGCAATCCATGTGATGGTTGCCTTCACGCCTTTATTTTATGTAGTCGCTGGAAATTTGTTGAAAGTACCTATCGAGCTTCATGAATCAGGTCGCCTGGGCCTTCAAATCATGACACCATGGACAATAATGATTGCTTGGCGGCGGTTGAACCAGGGCGCAATGATCAAATATGGCAACTCCCGGGCGGTGGCCGTGGGTACCGCAATTCGCTTGGTTACTTTAATTACAGTGTTAACTATCGGGATGAATTACACTGGGTGGTCCGGGGTAATGACAGGTTCAATTGCGGTGGCTATTGCCGTTACCATCGAAGCATTATATGCCCATGTAACCGTTCAGAAAATATTAAAGACCAACCTGCCTCTCTCCAGCGATGCAAAACCTATTACCCGTGATTCTTTCGTTCGTTTTTATTTGCCCTTAGCAATGACACCGCTATTGACGCTGCTTCTTCACCCCGCGGGTGCTGCGGGAATGAGTCGTATGCCAGACGCACTGGCTTCCCTGGCATCCTGGCCCGTTGTTTGGGGCCTAGTATTTTTACTGCGCTCAATGGCGTTTGCTTTCAATGAAGTAGTGGTATCTCTTGCGGGAGAACCGGAAGGAATAATGCAGTTGCGGCGCTTTGCCCGAATCCTAGCCTTGTCCACCGTCAGTTTGCTAGCAGTGATTGCCTTTACACCACTAAGTCAAATCTGGTATGGAAAAGTAACAGGCCTGTCTGGGGAATTGATACACCTTTCATCCATCGCCACAATGTTTGCCATTCTCATGCCCGGGTACCAGGTATACCAGTCTTGGTACGGAGGGCTACTGGTTCATCATCATCAAACACGCGGTATCAGTGAGGCAGTAATGGTCTACGTATGTCTTGCACTGGCCGGTTTATGGTTTGGAGCTCAGTATGCTACTGTTCCAGGCATTTACTGGACAATTAATGTTTTTGTGTTTTCAGGACTGTGCCAGACTTTCTTTTTGAGATATCGCTACAGAGGGATTAGTATTCAATAATGGAAAAATCAGATTTAAGTCCAGATGTAAGCATTAAAACACCCCAGATTCATGAGACGGCCTATGTGGCAGAAGGGGCACAGGTAATTGGTGATGTAATCTTAAAAGCCGATAGCTCCATATGGTATAATACTGTCTGTCGTGCCGATATCAATCGAATCGTGATTGGGGAACGCACAAATATCCAGGATAACAGCGTAATACACCTGGAAAATGATCAGGGTGTTCTTGTGGAAAATGATGTTACGGTAGGGCATAATGCCATCATTCATGGTTGCAGTATAGCTGATGGAGCGCTAATCGGAATGGGCGCTATCATTATGAACGGTGCAGTAATCGGTAAAGGAGTTGTAATTGGTGCTGGGGCAGTGGTCAAAGAGGATATGGTTATTCCCGATTTTTCATTGGTAGTTGGTGTCCCTGGAAAAATAGTAAAAACTTTATCCCTTGAAACATATGATGATAATGTGAAATGGGCCGCGAAGTATGTAAAATTGGCTAATGTTCATCGAAATAAATAATGTCCAAAATTAATAATTCCGAAAGTAGTATATGAAAATTGGTAGAAATGATGCATGCCATTGCGGGAGCAATAAAAAATTTAAAGACTGCCATGGTACTAAACAGACAAATAACCAATGGCGGAATATTGCTATCGTTGGATTGATCGCGATTGCACTGTATGGTTTATATCTGATATATTTCAGTCTGATATGGGAACATCCGCACCGCCTGGCAAAGTGTGGTCTGAAGAACATGGGCATTACCATGATATTGCAGGTTCACCTTCTCCAAGTGGGATTAACCCAGGGCAAGCTCAGTTAAATGTTCCACAGCCTGAAGGCCCTGCTCCCGAAGGGAAAGTGTGGTCGACAGAACATGGCCATTGGCATGATATTGCAAAATAACTGTGATAATTATGGTGCGGAATTTTGCTGTAATATTTATTTTATTTTTTAGTCTGAATTGTAGCGATGAAGAGACCTCCTGTGAAATAAAGGCAACATTGAGGGACTATACTGGCTTGGACGGCTGTGGGTTTGTCCTCGTGCTAGAGGATGGGGAAGTACTTGAAATGGGGGCTTTTGATGAGGAGCCTGACTTCAGCTTTGACGATGGGATGAAGGTTCGAATTTCTTACGAAGAAATGAGTAACATGGCGAGCATCTGCATGGTGGGTCCCAAAGTGAAGATTACATGTATGGAGAAGATCAAGTGAAATTCCGATGGATAGAGGAAACTGGTAGATTCTCAGGTCTTTTTTCGAGGTAATTTTTGCAAATTGTATTAGCCACTCATAATCGCGGAAAAATGAAGGAAATGTCTTCAATCCTTGCGCATCTGCCTGTCAAATTATTAACCCTGGATGATTTTCCACAAATTGGGGAAATACCCGAGACAGGGGAAACCTTAAAGGAAAATGCTTTTATCAAGGCAGAAACGGTCCATCAGAAGACTGGATTGCCTGCTTTAGCTGATGATACAGGTTTGGAAGTAGACGCTTTGGACGGTGCTCCTGGTGTGCATTCTTCCCGGTATGATGGTGAAACAGCCACTTTTGAAGATAATTGTAGAAAAATGATGCAAGAAATGGATGGCATACCAGCAGAAGAGCGAACTGCGCGGTTTCATACAGTAATTGCCTTCGTGAGCGATAGTGGAAATGAATGGACAGAAGGGATGGTGGAAGGACGTATTTTGGAGAAAAAACAAGGTGATGGAGGATTCGGTTATGATCCACTTTTTTACTATCCTCCCCTAAAAAAGACCTTCGCAGAGCTAAATTCGGAGCAAAAGAATAATATTTCACATCGTGGGAAAGCTTTACGTAATTTCTGCCAAATCCTTGAAAAAAGGATTCTAACAAATAACAGTCAAACATAAGGAGCTGACTATAGCCTGAACGTTAACGGATTAATCTGACCGCAAGCGCGGTACCATAGCGCCCGTAAGGGCTTTGTTAACAAATAATCAGGAGGTGGATTCCTTGCATAAAAGGATCCGGTTCGTCAGCTTACTCTTATGGATGACCGTAATTTTTCCTGTTTACGGCCAGGGGGATCCGTCCGCCCTTGACCTGCCCAATGACTGGCACCCTCGTACACCTTACCTTTATAATCCCTACAAATCGGATCAACCTTCCCTGGTAATGCCTTATGATTCTTCGACCTATTCACCCCGGGGCCTGATACGACTACCTTTCTTTATCGTACGGTCAACTCAAATCTCCAAGGATTGGTCTACAATCTCATTGGCGGGTAAATTAATTGGTAAATCATATACCATGCCCTTTGTTGCTCCCGTGGACTGGTATTTCAAAAAACAGATTAGGCTCAATAGACAATTAGCCTTTGAAAGAGCCATCCGCGATACCAGTCGGCTCCGGACCCCTCAGAGTCGAATTCTTCAAGATCGCCGTGGCAGAGGAATTGAAGTAATCGGTATGGATATGGGCAATATTGGGCGGGTATCTTTGACGGCCCGAGGGAATGTAACAATTAAAGGTAACCTGGTGTTTCAGGATCAGGAACTGATCCGATCCAAGATTAGCGAAACCCGCAATACTCACCTGGAGTTTGACCAGACACAACGTATCAGTGTGGAAGGGAAAGTTGGTGAACGTGTATCTATCAATGTGGATCATGATTCCGAACGGGATTTCGATTGGGAAAACAATATTCGTATTGGCTATAAGGGAGAAGAGGATGATATTATCGCAAGTGTTGATGCTGGTAATGTATCCTTGAGCTTGCCCGGATCTCAATCTCTCATGGGATCAGCGAGCCACCAGGGTTTGTTCGGTATCAAAACAGTTTCCAAACTGGGTCCAATGAATATTACCGCCATTGCTTCAGTTGTAAATACAGAGAAAAAATCTCAGGAATACAAGGGCAAAAGCGAAGCCCAGACCATTAAAATCCAGGATCATTATTATGTAAAAAATAAATATTTCTTCATCCATGAATTCTTTCGAAATGGTATTATTTCTCAAGTCGGTGGGGCTACTATTCAGATTCCACCTTTTTACCCATTAAGAGAAGGGCTTCATCTGATCGGGAATGTGGTTATTCGGAATTTTGAACTGTACCAACTAGATCAATCAACGAATTCAGAGACCAATCCGGGTACTGCTTTTGCTGATTTGGAAAATCCCAGTGAAAGCCATGACCAGACAGGAAATTTTAAGCGTTTAGAGATAGGTCAAGATTATATATTAAGTGAAGATTTGGGTTTTATACGTCTAAGGCAACAGGCGAATGATGAAGTGCTGGGCTGTACCTTTGTTATTTCGGATCGTTCCACAGGTGATACCCTTATGACCATAGGGCAAGGTGTATCAGTTAATTCAAATCAACTGATAATGAAAATGATCAAACCAAGGAACCTTACACCTAACCATCCAGTTTGGCCACTGATGTTTAAAAATGTATATTACCTAGGCACTAACAATATTAGTCGAGAAGGGTTTGAACTGCGCATTGTGAATGATCGCCTACCTGTTCCAAGTCATTTAGATCCTTTAGGTACATCTTATATTACCCATTTTGGTTTGGACAGTCTCAATGAAAGCGGGGTGCGCACAGCAGATCAGAAAGTCGATCTTACCAACCCCAATATTATTAGTCTGACAGAAGGCGAATTATTTTTTCCCAGTTTTCACCCTTTTGCGGCGGATACAATTCCCGACGGGAACCAAACTAGTGGGTTGAAAGGATCACTAGGCGAAGGTAAAATGTATTTTAGTACTCAGCGAACCCAAATTAATAACGACAGCCGATTTACCATTGAAGTAGATTATGCCAACCAGAGTTCAACCATCAACTTGGGATTTATGATTGTTGAAGGGAGTGAACAGGTATATAAAGGGGGTATTCCTCTGAAACGTGGGATTGATTACCAGGTAGATTATTTCAGTGGAACAATTATGCTTTCGGATGATGTGGATCCAAATGCGGATATCAGGGTGATTTTTGATAGGCATCAAATAACTACTTTTGATAAAAAGACCATTTTAGGAGTTAGGTCGCAAATGGACTTCGGCAAAAATTCATTTATTGGCGGCACGGCACTGTATTATAACCAGTCAGTGATGAATGAAAAAGTGGAAGTAGGGTATGAACCTATGAGCAATTTTATTTGGGGATTAAATGGACGCTATCAGCAGGATTTGCCAGAACTGACCCGTACTTTAGATCGTTTGCCGCTAATAGAGACAGAAAAGTTATCCACTTTTTCTTTTGAAGGTGAATTTGCCCAAATACTCCCGAACCCCAACCCCATAAACAACCGGGCTACTGGAGATCCAAACGGAGTAGCTTTTATTGATGATTTTGAAGGATCCAAAAGGACCACCTCCATTCCTATTTTGAGACGTTTCTGGAAAGAAGCATCTGCACCGATAGACTATAAAACTGGAAAAGTATTTACTCAGCGCAATCGGGGGAGGACTAACTGGTTCAATCCTTTTGTGCAAGTACGCACCAAGGATATCTGGCCCAACCAGTCTACTTCTATACAGGCCCAGAATGAAACCACTGATATCATGGTCCTCCAGTTTGATCATCGTGAACACCAGGCGGGTGTTTCCAATGATTCGATATGGGGTGGTATTATTACTCCCTTTTATTCCGGTGACTATGATCAAACCCAGACAAAATTCTTTGAAATCTGGGTTAAAGGCGGCCAGGGAGTGCTTACTATTGATCTTGGGCAGGTCAGTGAAGACAGGGATGGGAATGGATTATTGAATACTGAAGATATACCTGTGGGTGGACTTATCGGTGATGGGATTTTAGAGGATGCAGAAGACGTGGGGTTGGATGGATGCTCGGATCAGTTTGAAGATGGATGGGGTTTCTGTCTGGATTCTGAAGGGCCTTCCTACTCAGATTACTTATCTTCAGGCGAAAAAGTTTTGATTAATGCTTATAGTGATGTTGACACCCAAGATCCCAATGGTGACAATTGGGATTATTCTGAAGGCAGTAATGACTATTCCCGAATCAATGGAACAGAGAAAAATGCGCTAGATGCAGGAAGATATCCCGATACAGAAGATCTGGATCGTACTGGATTTTTAGATCGTACTAATGACTTTTTTACCAAATCCATTTCCATGCAGGATACGACTTATTTTGCCGGTGAAACTAAGCGGGATGGTGTACCGACAGGCTGGCAGCTCTTCCGGGTGCCCTTAGCGGATTTTGATCAAAGCGATGAGAGCCAGCAACGTGAGTGGAATAATATTAACCATTTACGACTCAGTTTAACCGGCATAGATCAATCTGTTATGCTTCAGATTGCCAAGCTGGAATTGGTGGGTAATGAATGGCAGGAATTGGGTGTTGCTATCGACAGCACTGGAAAATTTAGTAAAGAAAACGCTGATTCTATTTTTGCTGTATCTGTGATTAATACCGATGATAATGCTGACTACCGACCTCCCGATGGTGTCCAGGGAGAATTTGACCGCATTAACCAGATTCGGTCCAAGGAACAATCACTNATATTAAAATTTAACGAACTTCCTGGTAGGGCCAGTGGCGCAGCCATGAAAACCCTTCTTGCTCTTTCCGGCGAACGTGCACAAAGTTACCTTTCCTACGAAAGAATGAAAATGTACGTCTATGGTGCCAGCCCGTGGATCAGTAATGAAAATACCAATGTGGAAATGTTCATGCGCTTTGGATTTGGAGATAATTATTATGAATTAATCCAACCGGTTTATGATGGTTGGGATGAAGGAAAAAATCGTAATTCTATTGATCTGGACCTGGAATGGCTATCTCGTCTTAAACTGCAGGATTCATCTTCAGTTAAAAAATATAGTGAAACGGATATTTTCTCTTATTCTACTGATTTTAAGGAATANCGGTTTACCGATGATTTGGGTGTGGAAACAGGAAAGGTTATTCGTATCAAGGGACAGCCNGCACTGAATCGCATCAAATATTTCATTGTTGGTGTGAAAAACCTGGCTGAAACACCGATTAGTGGAGAGGTATGGCTCGATGAACTCAGGTTGAGTAATGTGAACCGCGATAAAGGTGTATCTATGCGGGTTCAGAGCCGTTTCAACCTTGCAGATGTAATCAACACCTCATTTGCATATCAGCGTCAGGATGCAGACTTTCATATGCTTCAGCGCAGGCTGGGATCGAATAAATCAAACGAAAGTATTAATATCAATACGGGACTTAGTTTGGACAAGTTTCTGCCGTCTACCTGGGGCATGAAAATTCCCATATCCACCAGTATTAGAAATTCGGTGAGTCGACCTAAATATTTCCCGGGTCAGGATGTATTGGTGGATAAAGGAAATGTGCCAGACTCCATTCAGGCGAAAACGAATGCATTGTCGTTTACCATTTCTGGCTCTAAGTCATCTAAATCAGATAATAAAATCATAAAATATACCATTGACCGTTTGAATACCCGTTTCACCGCTACTCGGCAATCCATGTCTAATGAGATTCAAAAAGAAGTATTAAATGAGAGTTACATGGGACAGGTGAATTATGCTCTTCCCTTTGGCAGAAATAATTATGTAATGCCATTTAAATGGATGTCTTCCGTTCCCTGGATTGGAGAAAAACTAGGAAAAACACAATTGTATTACACCCCTGCAAACGTTAATGCATCGTTAAACTTTAATGAGAAATTGACCCAGAAAACACCGCGCCGTGGAAATAAGTCTCCCGATGATTATAATTTTGGATTGAACCAGATTTACGCTTTGGATTATAAAATAACGGAATCTGTTAATTCGAAATATAGCCGCACAATTAGAAGTAATTTAAATGACTATCGTGGGTATCTCACCAATGCATTGAAAAACGGTGATCCGGGTGTCGTGACCGACATCACTGAAAATTTTACATCCTCGTTCAGTCCCCTATTGACCGATTGGCTCAAACCAACTTTTAATTATTCTGCCAATTATCGCTGGAATAAAGCGCGCGACAGAAGTGTTGAAGGTGCCAATATTGGTAACCAGTTTCGCTTTTCGACTGGTATTAGCCTTTCCCCTGTTAGATTAGTTGAATTGATTTATAAACCTAGTGGAGCAGGAAGTACTCCCCAGCGGAGTCGAGCACCGCAACNANCTCGATCAAGAACAGAAATTCCTAGAGGTGAGGAAAAGGAGCAAGAAGGGGACATGCGTCGACCCCAAGAAAGGACCGAGCCGGAGCCAAAACAGGAACAAACCCCTGAAATAGATGTCAAGAAGCCGTCCAAGTTTGCAGAAAGCGAAATGTTGAAAAAATTTCATGGCTGGATGAGAAAAGTGACTCCGATCAATATTTCTTATACGGAAAATGTGAATAAAACAGGAATGGGTATCTTAGGTGAAGTTCCCCTTGGATATCGTTTTGGTTGGGCTCGTGAGCATGGCCTGGAGCATACCGAGCAGGTTGGGAGCAATACAGGAGACTGGGATCATAAACGGGATTTTTCTGTTCGATCAGGATTAAATCTTACACGGTCCTTGTCTATGAACTTCAATTATGCCCAGAATGTATCCAGCAACCGCCGCGGCTCTGGGATGGAACAGCGCTCTATGTCTCGAGATTATCTTTCATATGGGAAACATTTGGAAAATGGTTTCCCCTTCGTTGGTTGGTCGGTTCGTCTGACAGGGCTCGAAAGAAATAAATTTATCAGCAAATTTGTTCGTACCATGAGCATGGATCATGGCACCCATGGGAAAGAAACACGGGCATGGCAGTTTGATCAGTTTAGTGGACCCTCAATACCTTTTTTTGGATTAAATGACTTTATTTTTAATTATGCGGATAAAGAACGTACCTCCCGTGTTAATATGAATTTCTCTCCCTTAATAGGTGCAACTATGTCTTTGAAAAAAGGAATAGCAATTAACATGCGCCACAACCGCACCATCTCCCGGGAAGAATCGGCCAATGGCGGAAAGAAAATTTTCCATGACCAAACCTATTTGATAACAGCTAATTATACCCATCGTGGAGGATTCACGATACCACTGCCATTTTTTGATAATTATAAGGTAAATAATCAGGTTAACTTCACCTTTAATTTTGATATGAATAAAAATCGGACTCTGCAAAAAGCCCAGCAGGCAACAAAGTTTGCAGAAACAGCCTTCACTTCTAGCTGGAAAACAGGAATACGGTTAACCTATTCTTTTTCACAAACGGTTAGCGGAAGTATGATATGGGAATACAGAGAAAGCGATTCAAAACATACTGGGAAGAAAATCGATAGAGACTTTGGCTTTGATGTAAACTTGGCAATCCGAGGATGATGCGAAAATTCACAAATCTGTTCATTGTACTTTACGTAGCTATAGCGGGCTGTCAGACCAAGGTGCCTTCCTTCAGCGGTGAGGCGGCTTTTACCCATTTGGTTAACCAGTGTGATTTTGGCCCCCGTAACCCTGGCTCCACCGGTCATAAAAGTGCATTAAAATATATATTGGAAGTAATGGCGCCTTTAGCGGATACAGTATACACTCAGTCATTTACGGAAAAAATGCCCAGGACAAACCAGAAAGTGGAGATGAATAATGTAATTGCCCGCTTCAATATACGAGCCAAAAAGCAGATTATGATTTCAGCCCATTGGGACACTCGCCCATGGGGAGATAGGGGAAGTAGTTTGATNGAACGAGAAACACCAATTCTAGGTGCCAATGACGGCGCCAGTGGTGTGGCCGTTATTTTGGAACTGGCCAGGATACTGAAAAAAAATTCACCCGCGTTAGGCGTAAACCTCGTTCTATTTGATGCAGAAGATTATGGTACTAGTGGGGATTCATGGTCTTATTGTAAAGGATCACAATATTTTGCTAAAAATCTACCCATTCCTTTTCCAGACTACGCTATAAACTTGGATATGGTGGGGGATGCAAATTTAAACGTTTATATTGAACGTTATTCCTATAAGCAAAACCCGAAACTGGTAATGGAATTATGGGGAAAAGCGGAAGAATTAAATCTAACCGGGTTTAAAAAAATGGCTTACTATACCATTTTTGATGATCATGTCCCACTGTATGAAATTGCTGGTATTCCAGCTGTGGATATTATCGATTTTGATTACCCCGATGAAAAAACCAACTACCATCATACGCACAATGATGTAGTTGAAAATTGTTCTCCCCAGAGTTTATGGCAAGTGGGTACATTAATGGTTCATCATATTTACGACAGGTAATGAAAAAATTAGTACCTAAAAAATTATTATTAATTGCTGCTTTTATGGCAGTCTGGAGCTGCGAAAAGTCCACACCGCCAGTGGATCCATATCCCATAACAGAAATTGATTTTGCTTTCCTTCAGGCATCTAATAAACTATTTGTTTCTGTCGGGGCCTCTGCCGGATACCAAGGCGGGTCACTTGATTCTGTAATGGTACTCTGGAAAGGAATAGGGATGTCCAATACAGCCGATACTTTGCGCTTGATGGATAATGGGACCAATGGAGATATGTTATCGAAGGATCAGTTATTTAGCCGGAAATTTTATAATGGAAGTGGGTTAAAAAATACAATTTCCTCTACAGCAAAGGATTCGATTTATTTTTCAATTTTGGCACTATATGGTGGTAAAAAACTAACTCAGGAATCTATCTTTCTCCTTGGGAACATTCGTCCCAAACTGGGTACAGTGTTTGTTCCTGACACGGTCAACCGTCCTGCGTCGAACCCAGACCCAAATGTGGTCAACACAGTCGAGTTTTCTGTGTTAGCCTCCGTTACTGATCCCAATGGACAAGATGATATTAAACGTGTTTTTTTCCGTTCCTACCATGTGGGCCTTGATTCCATGATGAATGGTGGTAATCCTATATTACTCCTTGATGATGGTGGGGCGAACGGATCTGGTGATTTGCAAAAAGGCGATGGTAGCTATACAACCACAGTATCGCTTACTGAAAATGCCAAAACAGGAATATACCATTGGACATTTGAGGCCCAAGATAAATCCAATGCATACAGCGATACCGTCAAGAAAATTCTGGTAGTGCAATGAGAAGAATTTTTCTTTTTCCTATGCTAATGAATATGGTAATTGCACAGAGTTTATTGCCTGGTGTATTCAAGATGTCTGCAGTTGCAGAATTTGACTCTTCTGCTTACAAAGGGCTTAAAAGCAATATGATCAGTGATATTGTTCCCCAAGCCGATACGCTTTTGTGGTTGGGTACTGGTGCGGGTTTAGCTGTGGTGCGGGATACCACTTCTATTTTTACCATCACTGCCAATGCCGATGCTGCGGCTGGAGAGTTAACCAATCAGACACCGGTTGGTGGGGTAACCGCCTTGGCTGCCAGTAATAAAACTTTATTTGCCGCATTTGCAAAAAGTGGTGAAGACATTAGCATTGGAAATGGCCTCATCTATTCTACTGATGCAACCGGAAACGATATCACCTGGACCTATTTTGATCAACCGGTGGATACAGAAGCAGATTCATTGGCGCCTTTTGCGAAGCGCTTTTTTAAGGGGCTACCCATCACTGTAAAAGAAGCTAATGTCACCTATGATGCGGCTATTTCAGGAAATTATATCTGGATTACTAGTTGGGCTGGCGGATTACGGCGATACAATATTTCTCAAAAAGTTTGGGAACGTGTGCCTTTGCCTGAGGACGGCGACCAAACCCTGTATACTTGTGAATCATCTAATTATGAAAACACCCCAAGTGGTTATGTATTGAAAGATTTCTATCTGAATCCCCGCGATCCATGGGATGGTGTTTCTACCAAAAATTCTGATCCAAAAACTTATGGTAACCACAATCATAAAGCATTTTCAGTGATTGCCTATAGTGATACCGTATGGGTGGGGACTGCCAATGGCGTTAACCGGGGGATTGTTGGTGATAATGGTTGTGTAAACTGGACCCATTATACCCCTGCTGCAGATAATTTATCCGGTGGCTTTGTAGTAGGGCTGGCGTTGCAGGAATACAAAGGGCATCAAATCGTTTGGGCTGCCTCCGTCACTGCAGCTGCCGGTGAAACCAGTGCGGTTAGTTTTAGCATAGATAGGGGCGAATCCTGGCATACCACCCTAGACGGAGAACGGGTATATAATATTACAAGCACTGATTCCATCGTACTTGTAGCCAGTAAATCGGGTCTATGGAAAACTGTTACAGATAATCCGCTGGATGTAGCGAAACCATGGGCGAAGTACAAACCAGCGAAACAGGCTATTAAGATTGGATCAACAGATCTCTATAGTATGGATGAAATATTAAGCGACGAAGTGGTCGGGGTATCCTATGATAAACGTCCATTCTATAGCTCCTCAGCAACAGTATGGATTGGTTCCTGGGATGGTTTGGCTCGGGCATTAGATCCCAATGGGACCAACTGGCAGGTGTATCGCACCAAATATGATGCAAGTAAAGTTTACGCTTACCCCAATCCATTTTCACCCTATGAGCACAACCAAGTTGGTGGAGCAGGATATGTTCATATATATGCCGATGTAAAAGTTTCATTCGTTGTCAAAATGGATGTGTACAATTTTGCTATGGAGCTGGTTTTTCATAAAGATTTTGACCGTCGCCAATCCAGTACTGGATCACTCAAATGGAATGGTAAGGATGCAAGCGGGCGAATGGTGGATAATGGAACCTATTTTATCCGCCTGGAATATGATCAGAAAGTGAAATGGATTAAGCTGATTGTGATTAAATAATGAATAGGATTAATCAATATATAATCTCTGTTTTATTAGCTTTCTCTCTATTGAATGCTGGCGATAAAGCTTCTTTTGCTGGTGGCTTCTTGCGAATGGGGGCTTCTGCCCGGGCGATGGCTATGGGAAGTGGATTTACTGCTGAAATTGATGCTGGATTTGCCGCCTATCATAATCCTGGATCCATAGTTTTTACAAATAAGCGTCAATTAGGATTCAGTCACCATTTTCTGCCTTTGTCTCGAAGGTTTATGGCAGCTAATTTTTCCACACTGATACCACCGTCAGCTGGATTGGGCATCGCTTGGATTAGTGCTGGAACAGATAAAATTGATGGCCGAACTAGTTCCGGTGAACATACCCAGTATTTATCCACATCAGAAGACGCCTTTATAATTTCATTTGCCCAACAGATCCTTCCTTGGTTTTCTGCAGGTTTAAATGTCAAAATACTGAAACACCAGCTACCCATGAATACTATGGATCTTTCCGGTAAAGGAATAGGAATGGATTTTGGAGTTTTTATTCGGACAGAAAAAGGAGCTAACCTTGCCTTTATGGTGCAAGATTTAAATTCCCGTTACCATTGGAAAACAGATAAAATCTTTGAGCGAGGTAAAGAATACGTCGAACAATTTCCTACTTTCTACCGTGCCGGGACAACGTTCCATTATGGCAAAGCTTATGTTGCAGCGGATGGAGGAATGATTATGAATGGGAAAGAATTATTAGGCTATACCATAAGAATTGGTGGAGAATATCCCTATATGGATCATTATTTTATCCGTGCAGGATTGGGTAATGGTCGTATGTCAGTAGGTGTTGGCGTAGACTGGTCTCTGCTAAAAGATAATGATGCTAAACTGGATTATGCCTTTGTGTTTGAAAATCCCGCCGGTTCTGCCCACATATTTACCTATGCGTTTACATTTTAAATTATTATTATTTGGCGTTTTACTTTCCGAGTTAGGAGCTGTTGGCACTCAGTTCTTATCTATACCCCCATCTGCGCGGGATCTGATTTATTTTAATTCATCCTGGCGTAATCCATCTCTATTAAACCAGGTCAATCTGGTACCGGAACTGAGCCTGGCATATGGGAATTGGCTAGCGGGCGTACAAACATTTGGATTTCGTTGGAAAGGTCAAATTAAAAATGGGAGTGGTGGGATTGATATCCGTTATGTAGGGTTGGACGATATAGAATTGCGTCCAGATAAACCAACTGCCAAACCTTTAGGGTACTATGCTGCATATGGCGCCTCGGCCAAAGGAACATATAGCTGGACAAAAGGATCTTTTCAATTGGGTGTCGGGTTGAAATTGCTGAATTTCCAGATTTACCAGGAAAAATCGAATGGTACTGCTGTAGATCTGGGACTAGGATGGCAACTAGCGGATAAAATCCAATTAAACTTATCTGCACTTAATTTGGGTAAGATGGGTAAAATGATTTCAGATTCACCTCAATTGCCTCGGCAGTATATTGGTTCAATAATATATGATCAATCAAAATATAAATATTTTGGCGCGGTTGAATCCAATAGCTATTTAAAAAATCCCATTTATTATATAGGTGGAAATGGACGCTATAAAAATTTGTTATTTGGGAGCACAACCATGATATCAAAAGGAGTAAAGTCCATTTCAGGAGGGGTAGGGATTCAATTTGGCATTTATTCTGTTACGTACGGATTTCAATGGGGAAACCAACATTTGGGCATGCCCCAGATGATTGATATATCGATACGCCTTCCATGAATACCAAACCAACAGTATATAAAAAGATTNNCGNTTTTTTGTCCGTGGCAATTCTTTTTTTATTAATAACCAATTATTTGGCTCTCCGCGAACTAGACAATNTCAGACGAGGGGATTTACCTTTAGTAGATAAAATTGTGGAAGAACCGGTTTCAAAGACTGTGCCGGCATCTGAGCTTAAGAAGCGGGCTGGAACGATTGTCTTGGTCATTGATGATTTTGGATATCGTAATGATAATATATCTGATGGCTTTTTAGAACTGGGGGTATCCATTACCTGCGCCATTATTCCCGGCCATGAACAGACCTCCAAGTTTGCTCAAAAAGCGAATGCAGCAGGCCAGGAGGTCATCATTCATATGCCCATGGAATCAAGTATTCCTACATCTGGAAAGGAAGATTATAGTATCAAAGCCGG
>JGI26060J43896_10000450_pt1 | contig 15090 bp, 15 predicted proteins | sample MarorgKNORR_S2LV_6_FD_43896 | JGI IMG/M metagenome (IMG submission 43896) | reverse complement strand
CGCCAACGATTACGTAAAGCAATAGCAACTGCCCTTTTTGCTGAATCTTGAGCAACAATATATCGATCTAATTCAGAAACAATCTCTTTTGGAGTTAGATTGCTCATTTACATTCTAATACTGTAATAGAATCATTTGTATAAATACAAAGATCTGCGGCAATTTGAAGAGATTTTTCCACAACTTTTTTTGCTGGATAACTTGAGCTCTTTAAATATGCTGTAGCTGCTGCCTGAGCAAATCCACCCCCGGAACCAATAGCTACAATAGGTCCATCCGGTTGAATTACATTACCATCGCCCGAGACAATAAAAGCATCTTTTTTATCTATTAAAGCCAATAAAGCTTCTAAATTGCGTAGATTTTTATCCATTCTCCACTCTTTTGCTAACTCTACAACAGCACGAGTAAGGTCACCTTCATATTCTTCTAGCTTTGATTCAAACTTCTCAAACAGAGTCAATGCATCAGCAGCCGCACCAGCAAATCCACCTAGGATAATACCTTTCTCGGTATCAAACTTTCTTACTTTTACTGCTTTCTGTTTAAAAGCCATATCTCCAAAAGTCACTTGACCATCTCCACCTAAGGCAATTTGATTTTTCCTTCTAACACCTAGAATAGTTGTAGACCTAATTTTATAATCCATTTATTTTTCCAATAATAATTTAAAAAGACGTGAATTTGATGGTAAAACTAATGTGGTATTATCATCAACTATCTTTTTATAAGTATCAAGTGTCCGCACAAATTCATAGAATTTTGGATCAGCAGAATATGATTTCGCATATATATCTACAGCTTTAGCATCTCCTTCACCTCGAATACGTTCAGATTGTTTATATGCATCAGCTAAGATAATAGTTTTATCTTTTTCGGTTGAAGCTCTAATTTTTTGAGCTTCTTCCTCTCCTTCTGATCTAAACTTATTTGCTTGGCGCTTTCTCTCAGCATCCATACGAGCATAAATTGACTGTTCATTCTCATTAGGAAGGTCAACTCGACGAATTCTGACATCAATCACTTCAATTCCATAGTCTTTTGTTGCGATATTACTTGCCGTTGTAATGACCTCCATAATTTGTTCTCTATTATCTGTAATAATTTCAACCATATCATGAGTTCCAAGCTCTCTCCTTAATTCAGAATAAACTATATCATCCATTCTACTAAGAGCTGTAGGAATTGCTTGCACTGTTTTAAGAAACTGCAGTGGAGCAATAATTCTCCACCTTACATAATTATCTACAATAAGTGTTTTTTTATCTTTACTAAGAATTTCTGCAGGAGGTGAATCATATTCTAATAATCGATTATCAAAACTAATTTTTTCCTGAAAAGGAAAAGGTACCTTGAAATTTAAACCTGGTTTAGTAATATTTCTAACTGGCTTACCAAGTTGAAGAATCACTATTTGCTCTGTTTCATCGACGATAAATACAGAACTAAAACCAAGTATTATTAAAACAGCTATTGAGATTGATATAATTTTTTTCATGATTATTTACCTCCTTGAGATTTAAGGTTTAATAGATTAATTAAGTTTCCTCCACCTTCACCATCTGGCACAATAATCTTTTCTTTACCTGGTAAAATGGCTTCAACAGTTTCTAAGTACATGCGCGTCTCAGTAACACCCTTAGCTTTTCTATACTCTTTTAATACAGCGTTGAATTTAAAAGCATCGCCTTCTGCTCTAGCTATACGAGCTTGCTTATAGCCTTCAGCTTCTCTAATCATAGCTTGTCCCTCGCCTCGAGCTTTAGGTATTACATCATTTCTATAACCTTCTGCTTGGTTAATCATACGATTTTTATCTTCCTTTGCAGATGCAACATCCTTAAATGCTGCTACAACTTGCTGAGGTGGACCCACATCTTGAAGTTGAACTGCAACAACTAAAATTCCTGTCTTATATTTATCTAAGATAGTTTGAATTATTTCTTTTGCTTCCTCTTGAATCATGAACTTTCCAGAAGTTAGGGCTTCATCAATATTATTACGGCCAATAACAGTTCGAAGAGAAGCTTCTGAAGCTTGTCTAACTGTAAGCTCTGGCTTAATAAAATTGAAAGTGTAAGCAACTGGATCTTTAATTTTATACTGAACAATCATCTCAGCATCAACAATGTTTTCATCACCTGTAAGCATCAAACTTTCTCTCTCTACAGTTTGGTACTGATTTTTCCCCACTGTTCTAAATCCTATCTCAACTCTCTTTACTTCTGTTACCTTAGGTGTTGAAACTTTTTCAATTGGATATGGAAAATGATAATTTAATCCAGACTGTCCTACTCTAGAATATTTACCAAATGTTTGCACCACACCTACTTCATCTGGACCTACAATATATACTCCAGATAATAACCAAATTAATAATGCTAACCCAGCAATGGGTAATGCACCTAATGATAAAGACGGAACTTTTATTTCTTGGTCCCCAACTATTATTCGTTTGTATTGCATTTTGACCTTCTTATTTAATGATTTAATTCCCGCCTCAACCTTGCGACAGGAAATTGTAATTGTTCTCTATATTTTGCTACCGTACGCCTTGCTACGGGGAAACCTTTTAATTTAAGTTTATTTGCCAAGTTTGTGTCGGTAAGTGGCGAGTCTTTACTTTCTTCTTTTATTAACTCTTTAAGTAAATTTTTAATTGAATTCGTACTAACAGACTTACCACTTTCAAGTGTATATCCCTCAGTGAAAAAAGATTTTAATTCAAAAATACCATACGGTGTATCAACATACTTTCCTCTAGTTGACCTACTAATCGTCGAAATATCCATTTTAATATCATTTGCAATATCTTGAAGTTTCATTGGTATTAAAGATAAAACTTTTCCATCAAAAAATGCTGGCTGCCTATTAATTATAGCTTCCATTACTAGCGTCAAAGTATTTCGTCTTTGCTCAATAGCTTGAATAAACCATGATCCAGTATCAAATTTTTCTTTTAAATATTTTTGAGTTTCTTTTGATAAATCTTTTTGATTTAACATTTGTACATATTGGTTATTTAAATTCAGTTCAGGTATCCAAGAATCATTAACAACCACCTTCCAAAGAGAATCTCTTTGAACCGCTAAAAGATCTGGAGTAACTACTTCATTCTCTATCCCTATTTTACCTTCACCAGGACGAGGATTTAAAGTTCTTATCTCTTCAATAATCTCACCTAAGATATCTTTTTCAATATCTAATTTTTTTTGAAGATTATCATAACGATGATTAGCAAAATCATCGAAATATTCAGATATTATTTGATAAGCTATCGTTTGTTCTTGCCCTCTCAATTGAATCAATAGACAATCTTGAAGATTAAGCGCAGCAATACCAGATGGCTCAAGTTTTTGAACTTTATTAAGAACTTGTTTGACAGAATTTTCTGATCGATTAAAACGATCTGCTATTAAGATAGGGTCAACACCTAAATATCCATTTTGGTCTAAACTCCAAAGTATCTCTTCAGCAATAACTTCTTCCCAATCTTTAAGATTTAATCCAATTAGCTGGTTAACCAATCCCTCAATAAAATCAATTTTTTCTGCAATAGGTATATCATGATCTTCTTTTTTATAATTATCATAGATATTTGACGGTTCGTATTCATCAGGATCATCTTCATAATCAACTTCTTGTTGTTCGTCTAATGATTCTTGATCTTCATTATCTAATGATTGATCTAAAACAGGGTTGCTTTCTAATTCATCTAATATCTTAGTCTCTAAAGAAGAAATATTAAGTTGAAGAATATTAGCTTGAATAACTTGTTGAGGAGAAAGAGATTGCCGTTGTGATTGTTTTTGTTTTAATCTTGGCATTATAAAGTAAATCCCTCTCCAAGATAAAGTCTTTTTGCTTCTTCATCATTNGCTAAAAATTCTGATGAACCAGATTTTAGGATTTTACCATCAAATAATAAATATGAGCGATCGGTAATTGATAATGTTTCTCTAACATTATGATCAGTAATGAGGACTCCAATATTTCTCTCTTTAAGAGAAGAGACTATAGATTGGATATCTTCTACTGCGATTGGGTCAACACCCGCAAAAGGTTCATCAAGTAAAATAAAATCAGGATCCATTGCTAGAGTACGACTTATCTCCACACGTCGTCTTTCTCCTCCAGATAAATTATTTCCTTTATTTTTTCTAATATGTTGAATAGATAGATCATCCAAAAGTTTTTCTACTTTTTCTGATTGAGCTACTTTTGATAAATCTGTCATTTCTAAAACAAGTCTCAAATTGTCTTCAACTGTTAACTTTCCAAAAATTGACGGTTCTTGTGAAAGATAACCTATCCCAGAACGACTTCTTTGATACATTGCTCTATTTGTAATATTTTTATCATCAAGATAAATTTTTCCTTTAGTTGGTTTTATCATGCCCGTAATCATATAAAAACTAGTGGTTTTACCTGCGCCATTCGGTCCTAATAAGCCAACAATTTCACCTTTGTTCACCTCTAGGTCAATATCTCTTACAACCCACCTTTTGCCATAACGTTTATGTAAACCTTTAGCTGATAATTGATTATGACTATTTTTCATTTTTATCCACTTGAAAAATGCCAGTAGGCTTTAAAATCTTCCAATTATTTAACTCAACATCAGATTCAAATCCAACACCATAAAGTGTATCTTTTTGTTCAGTAATAAATATTACTCGATCATCAGTAAAAACTTTTTCTTTTACATTATCCCATGACAAAGTATCTGTATATAATGTGACACCACTATCAGAAAGCACAACCACATTTCCTATTGCAATAAGATAGTCACGTTCTTCTTCAATTTCAGCTACTTTTGATTTCAAGTTAGTTGTATAGATTTCACTCTCATTAAAAAAGTCTGCATCAACATTTTGATCTAATCGTATATATTTCTTTTCATTATATTTTTCTAAATGTCCTGCTCTAATGACTGCTCTTTTAGCACCTTCATTTGTAAGTGTAATTATCGCATCCCAACTTTCCGCATCTGGCTTTCCTTGTCTTGAATGACCCGATTTTTTCACTTCATCAACTTCACAGCCCAATGATAATAATAATAATAATAATAAATATTTCATTATTTACTTTGGACCTTTATTCTAAGGTCTTCAAGAGTATTTTCAAGAATACCTTGTTTTGACAATATCCATTCAATAGCTTCACGAAAAGCGCCATCCCCACCTGGTTTTTTTGTAATATAGATTGCTGCGTCTTTACATGCTTTAGATGCATTCTCAGTAGCAATTGGAACACCAACTAAATTCATTACAGGTATATCAATTATATCATCACCAACGTACGCAATTTCATCATCTGATAAATTATATTTAGCTTTCAATTCATTATATGGTGGAACCTTATTGATTGTTCCGTTATATAAATCTTCAATTTTTAACTCAGCGGCTCTTTCCGCAGTTGCTTCAGAAAAACGACCAGATATTAAAGCTAGCTTCAAACCTGCTTGCCGAAGTATTGCAACTCCTGCACCATCAGTAACACAAAATTTTTTTAGTTCTAAACCATTACCACCTTTATAGATAGCACCATCAGTCCAAACACCATCTATATCTGAAATAACCAACTTTACTTTATTTATACTATTTGTCATTATTTTACTGCTTCATGAACTTTTATAATTATTGATAGCAAAGATTTAAGTTTATCTAACGGCCATTGTGTTGCAGCATCAGATTTTGCTTTATCTGGGTTATCATGTATTTCCATAAAAAGTCCATTGCATCCAGCAGCAACAGCAGCTTTTGCAAGAGTAGGAATAATTTTTCTATTACCGCCTGTAGTTTTATCTCCACCCGGTAATTGCGCTGAGTGAGTAGCATCAAAAATGACTGGATATCCAGTTTTTTGCATTATTGGAATAGAGGTCATATCAGAGACTAATCCATAACCAAAAGAAGAGCCTCTTTCTGTAAGTAATATATTATTATTACCAGCACTTAGGACCTTATCTGCAGCAAATTTCATTTTATCTGGTGCTAGAAATTGTCCTTTTTTAATATTAACGACCTTGCCTGTTTTTCCAGCTGCATAAAGTAAATCAGTTTGACGACAGAGAAAAGCAGGAATCTGTAAAATATCTACAACTTCTCCAACTTCCTTACATTGATGTGGAAGATGAACATCTGTTAAAACTGGTATGCCTAGCTCTTTTTTCACATCTGAAAGAATTTGTAACCCTTCTTCAATTGCTGGTCCTCGAAAAGAACTTGACGCTGATCGATTGGCTTTATCAAATGAACTTTTAAAGATAAAAGGAATGTTAAGAGAATCAGTTATAGATAAAATTGATTCTGCCATTTTTAAGCTATGATCTCGAGATTCAATTACACAAGGTCCGCCTATAAATGGTAGTTTGCCTTCCTCATATGTAACATTCCCTAAAGAAACTTTATTCATATTATTTACCGTTTAAATATTTAACTGCAGCTCGAATAAAATCACGAAAAAGAGGGTGAGCTTTACTTACACGACTCTTTAATTCCGGATGGAATTGACCTGCAACATACCATGGGTGGTCTTTTAGTTCTACAATCTCAACAAGATTAAGTTCAGAGTTTACCCCTGAAATCTTTAATCCATTTTTTTCCAGTCTATCTCTATAACGATTATTTACTTCCCAACGATGACGATGGCGTTCTGAAATTTTCTTTCTCCCATATGCTTTGTAAGCTTTAGAACCTGATTCTACTTCACAATCATAAGCTCCAAGTCTCATCGTACCACCTTTGACTTTAATTGCTCTTTGTGACTCCATTAAATCAATTACTGGGTATTTAGTTTTTTTATTGAATTCTGTACTATTTGCATTATCTAAACCACAAACATTCCGAGCAAACTCAATTACTGCACATTGCAAACCAAGACAAATACCTAAAAATGGAATATTATTTTCACGTGCATATTTACACGAAAGAATTTTTCCTTCTGAACCTCTTTTGCCAAACCCTGGTAATAAAAGAATCCCATCTATATTTTCAAAAAGACGATTAGCCTCTTTATCTGTTTTAACTTCCTCAGTAGCTACCCATTTAATATTTACTCGTGCATCATTCTCTACTCCAGCATGAATAAAAGCTTCTAATACACTTTTATAGGCATCTGGCAATTCAGTGTATTTTCCACACATAGCAATATTTACTTGATGCTTTGGTTTTGTATACTTTTTAATAAAGCTTTCAAGATATGACACATCAACGGTGCCAGGTAATTGGAGTCTTTCCATAATGATATCTCCAACTTTCTGTTTATAAAGTGTTAAAGGTACTTCATAAATACTTTTAACTTCTGTGCCCTCAATAACATGATCTGGATTAACATTGCCAAAAAGACCTATTTTTTCCCTTACATCCTTTGTTAATGGATATTCTGTCCTTGCTAAAATCATATCAGGTGTGAGGCCGATCTCTCGTAGTTTCATTACTGAATGTTGAGTTGGCTTTGTTTTTAATTCTTCACTAGCTAGGATATATGGCACAAGAGTAACATGCATAATTGTATGATTATGATATCCAACCTCTAAAGACAATTGACGAATAGCTTCCATAAAAGGCTGCGATTCAATATCACCTACAGTCCCTCCAACTTCACATATAACTACATCAAATTTTTTGGGTCTATTTACAGCCTTAATTCTTTCAATAATTTCATTTGTGATATGAGGTATAACTTGGATTGTGGCTCCAAGATAGTCTCCTCTTCTTTCACGGTCTAAAACCGTGCTATAAACTTGACCTGATGTCGCATTATTATTTTTACTCATATCTATATCAATAAAACGCTCATAATGCCCAAGGTCTAAATCAGTCTCAGAACCGTCATCTAAAACAAATACTTCTCCATGTTGATAAGGATTCATAGTCCCAGGATCTACATTAAGATATGGATCAAGTTTTAATATTGTAACACGAAGTCCTGCACTTTTTAGTATGTACCCAATAGAGGCTGCTGCAATTCCCTTTCCTAATCCAGAAATAACCCCACCTAATACAAAAATATACTTTACGGGTAATTTTGCCATTTATTCTGCCTTAAACTGTTTTAAATCATCCATTGTATCAATCCCCTTAAAAACTTTTTCTGTAAGAATAACTTTTATGGGAATATTATTATCTAATGCTCTATACTGTTCCAACTTTAGTTCTTTCTCATTTTCAGATACTTCTAATTTAACAAATCGTTCTAAAGTTGCTTTTTTGTAAGCATATATTCCCATATGATGGTAATAACCTCCAGCCTCAGCTTCGACTGGTTCACGTCTGAAATTTACTGCAAATCCATCTCTATCTAGCAGAACTTTTACTGTATTAGTATCATTTAAATTTTTTGCATCTAGTTTCATGCCTGCTACTGTTGCTAATTCAATGTGTGTATCTGAAAGTTCATCAACCAAATTATCAATTAATTCAGGATCTAACATTGGTTCATCACCTTGAATATTTACAATAATATCTACTTCAATTTCTTGCGTAGCTTCTTGAATCCTATCTGTTCCTGAGATATGTTTATCTGAAGTCATTACTGTTTTAACCTTAAAAGGTTTAAGCGCTAATTCAGTTTCAGTTGAATCAATTGCAATAATTACATCTTCCAACAACTTAGCTTTCTTAGCTCTTTCATAAACTTGAACCACCATTGGTTTACCTTCGATAAGATGAAGAATTTTTTTGGGGAACCTAGTAGAATGTAATCGTGCCGGAATTACTCCAATTGCTTTTGACATTATTTACCAACCATTTCAATTAGTGGGAGAGGTGCAACGCATGAAATAATTAAACCAAACACTTCATTTTTGTAACCAAAATCAATCATAAATAATTAAATAAAAAATATATACTAAATTTAACTGAATCTACTTCTTACTACAAGAAGGTATAAAATAGAACTATTCGTATCTTAGTGATTCAATTGGATCTAGATTTGCTGCTCTCCATGCAGGGTAACTACCAAATCCAATGCCAATCACCGAGCAAACTAAAAGACCATAGATAGCCCAATCAACGGGAATAACAGCTGATACATTCATGAAAACTGCAACTAAGTTTCCAGCAGCAATACCTAATATAACTCCCACGATACCACCAAATTGACTTAAGATAACTGCTTCAGTTAAAAATTGAGTCAAAATATGTCCACGGGTTGCACCAATTGCTTTTCTTATTCCTATTTCTTTGATTCTCTCAGTAACTGACACAAGCATAATATTCATTATTCCTATACCAGCAACTAATAGAGCAATAGCACTCACAGCAAAAGCAAATATTTTTACTCCGCCAGTAAAAGAGCCAAAAGTTTCAATAAGTTCTGTGTTTGAGGTTATCTCAAAGTCATTNTCTTTTTCAGGAGAAACTTTACGAATTGCCCGCATGATACCAATCGCTTCATCTTGAGTCTTATCGTAATCTTCCGCAGAAGCAGCTTCAATTGTGATACCCAATGAAGTTCGATTATCTGAAAATTTTTGCAGATAATTTGTAATTGGTATTAAAATGAAGTTGTCTTGACTACCACCAAATAATTCTCCTTTACGTTGAACTGTTCCAACTACAGTATAATTAAGTCCTTTAATTTGAATTACCTTTCCTAATGGGTCTTCAAAAGGAAAGAGCCTATCAACGACATCCATCCCAAGAATACAAACGCTTCTTGAAAACCTTATATCATCTTGAGTCAAACTTCTACCATCTTCAATAAATGTATTAATTGTTCTCAAGGCATTTTCATCGCCTCCATTTATTTCTACCGTTTGGTTTACAAGCTTATCTTTATATCTGACTGCTCTTTCTTGTGTGCCATCAACAACACTTACCAAAATTGGCAGTTTTGCTCGTTCTTTTAATAATTCATATTGTTGATAATCAATATTTTTCCTATTTCTGTACTTTGAACGATTTCCAGGGCCAAATTGAATAGCTGGAGTTTTATTAATCATAAAAGTGTTTGTACCAAAAACATTTAGACCAGATTCAATAGAAGTTTCTAATGTTCTAATAGCCGTCATAACACCTATAACTGAAAACACTCCAATAGAAATACCAAGCAACGTTAATATTGCACGTAGCTTATTTTGCCGAATAGCTTCTAATGTCATTCGCATACTTTCTCGAAGCATACTTTTAAATTGACTTTGGACAATCATAATCTATTCATATCTCAAAGCATCAATTGGATCTAGACGCGCAGCTCTATAAGATGGAATAACTCCAGAAATTACTCCTACAATAATGCTCAATAAAATTGATGTCATTGCTAACCAAAGAGGCATGGTTGATGGAAAAAACTTATTAATTATAAAACTTAAACCTCCTGCCATCATTAAACCTATCAATCCTCCAATGACACAGATAGTTATGGCTTCCATCAAAAATTGAGCTAATATCATATTTTTTGTAGCGCCAATTGCTTTTCTAATACCTATTTCTTTTGTCCTTTCTTGAACAGAAACAAACATAATATTCATTATACCAATGCCACCAACCACTAATGATAAAATAGTAATAAAAATTCCGGTACCACCAATTGCAAACTTTATTTGTTTATATTGTCTTTCAAAGGCTTCAGTTTGATTAATTGCAAAATCATCTTTTTCTGATGGTTTTAAACCTCTCAATTGTCTCATTATACCAAATATTTCACTTTTAGCATTATCTATATCTTCAGGTGGAACTTTAACACTTAAACGTAGGAACCCTCGTTTAGAAAATAAGCGGGTTGAAGTTCCAACCGGTATAATCGCCTGGTTATCAACACTAAATAAACCAAGAAATTTTCCTTGTTTTTCCATTACACCAATCACTCGAAACTTGATTCCATCAATTTTAAGATATTCACCAAGCGGATCTTGATTAACAAATAAATTTTCAGCAATATCATTTCCAATTACTGCAACACGAGACCCTGAGCGATCTTCACCCTCAGTAAAAAATCTTCCTTTTGCAATATTGGCTGTGATTGTTGACATATAATCAGTGTTGGTACCAAAAATTTGAGTACCAACTGTACTCATATTTCCTTTAGAGAGATTAGCCCCGCGTTGCATAACAGGAGCGACAGCTTCAGCATATGTAGATTTTTCTTTAATTGCATCAACATATTCAAGTCGCATTCGAGGTCGGTTTCTTACTTCCCACCATTCCAGATCACCAAACCACTCGTAACGACTAATAGAAAAAACATCTTTACCTAGGAAGGCCATACTTTTATCAAAACCTTTGTCGAGACCTGAGATCAAAGTACCCATCAAAGTGACTGATAATACTCCAATGATAATACCTAAAGCTGTCAAAATAGATCTTGATTTATTAGAAAAAATTGAAGTTAATGCAATACGAAAACTTTCAGCAAAAAGAGAAAACATCTATTAAACTTTATCGCTATTCATAATATCTTCTTTAACCCTACCATCAAAAATGGTAATTATTCGATTTGCATGCTTAGCAATATCTTCTTCATGAGTGACTAGAATAATTGTATTACCTTTAGAATGTAATTGGTCTAAAATGCGCATGATTTCTATTCCACTTTTTGAATCTAAATTACCTGTAGGTTCATCTGCTAAAATAATTGAGGGATTATTAACCAATGCTCTAGCGATTGCAACCCTTTGGCGCTGGCCTCCAGATAATTCATTTGGCTTATGGTCTACTCTATCACCAAGGCCAACTGATACTAATGCATTGTTTGCCGTTTTAAGACGCTCATCTTTTGGAATATTAGAGTAAATAAGAGGAACTTCTACATTTCTCAAAGCAGTAGCTTTGGGTAATAAATTAAAAGTTTGAAAAACAAACCCAATTTTTCTATTTCTAATTGAAGCTAATTGGTCATCATCCATTTCATGAACGAGCTCGCCCCCAAACTCATAATTTCCATCTGTAGGTGTATCTAAGCATCCAATCATATTCATTAATGTTGACTTGCCAGAACCTGAGGGTCCCATAATTGAAATATATTCATTTTCTTTTATTACTAAATCAACACCATCAAGTGCTCGTACAACCTCACCACCCACATTGTAATGACGTTTAATATTTTTTAAAGATATAAGATCAGCCATTGGTGTAATTAGTTTCTGTCCATCTTCAAAACCAACGCTAATTTAAATTTTAAAAGCTTTTTATTCTTTATCATCTTTACCTGACTTTACAGTTTTATTATGTGCTAGATCTTTACTAATAGCTTTATATGAACCGATAACAATTTCTTCGCCCTCTACAAGCCCGCTTAAAAGTTCATAGTGCGTATCACTAGAAATACCAACCTTAACTGGTCTTATATGGACGTATTTACTTCCTTTTTTTGCCTTTTTTAATTCTTTTTTTATTACTTCTTTATCTGACTTTTCATCTCGGATTACAAATCCCTCTGAATCAGCAAGAACAAAAACTAATTCCTCCATTTCTTTCTTTTTGAGGTTCTCGCCATCACTATTAGACATTTCATCATATTTTGATCTACCAGATTTTTTTCCACTACTTAAAAGTTTTTCAGATCCTTTTTGCCTTACTGTTAAACTTTGGATAGGAATAGCTAGAACATTTTCTTTTCTATCAGTAATAATATCTGCTGTAGCACTCATTCCAGGTCGAATTCCATCTGGTACATTCAACATCCGCACTTTAACTTCAAAATTTGTGACTTGTTGTTGAGAGCCCATACCTGTTATCTCAGAAACATGAGCAATCTCACTCACTACACCATAAAATAAAGTATCTAAAAATGCATCTATTTCAATTTCAGTTGTATCACCAACTTCTACAGAGACTACATCATTTTCATTTACATCAATAATAACTTCCATTCTTGAGAGATCTGCAATAATCATAAGATTATCTGCTTGAAACATTCCACCAACTGCCATTTCACCTACTTCTTTATATATTTTTGTAACAACCCCATCTTGCGGTGCAGCTATTCTTGCTTTATCTAAATTATCTTTACGTGACTCTAAATTAGCTAGAGCTTGCGAAAGTTGACTATTAGCAATTTCATAAGAAGCTTCCACAGCTTCCAATTCTTGATCGGAAGCAAGGCTTTGTGAATACATTGACTCTACACGTTTCTTTCTAGCTAATTCTTGTTTAGTTCTTGCTTCGGCTGATCGAACAGATGAAGTCGCTGAATTATAGTTGGAGAGTAATTGCTTTCTATCTAATGAGATTAAATGCTGACCTTTTTTAACTTGGTCGCCTTCTTTTACAGTAATAGAATCAATCCATGCTGATGATGTAGCACTAATTTTTACTTCTATTTCCGGTTGAATTCTTCCACTTGCATTAACCTTCTGAATTATAGTTTGAAGTGTTACTTTTTCAGTCTCAACACTTATTAGGTTCTTATTATCTTTACCTAAGCTTGCAATAATCATAATGATTAATAAAGCGACACCACCGAAAATAATCCATTTTTTCTTTTTTGTTAAATTTAGTTTAGCCAATTTTTTCTCCTCTAATTAATTGCTGTATCCAGCGTGCCCAAGAGGGCTTTTAAATTTGCTTGTTGAATATAGGCATCATACTTTGTTCTAATAAGAGATGATCTAGCTCTTACAACAGATGCTTGTGAGTCTAAGACTTCTAATATAGTAGTGGAACCTTGACTATACCTGACTTGCGCAAGCTTTAGGTCTTCCTCAGCAGATACTAATACTGTTTCATTAATTGGAATAATTTCCAGGTAATTATTTAATTGATCTATAGATAATTGCAATTGAACTGATAAGTCTTGTAATTGTGATAAATATTGAGACTCCTGTTTATCCACAGCTAACTTTGCTTTCTGAATTCGCGTAGAAATACTATTTCCACTAAAAATAGGAATAGAGATAGTAAAACCAGTATTAATTCGCTTTTGTTCATTCGAGCTATTTGAAATAGCATCACCGATATTATCTGCAGTGCCACTCATAGATGTATTCGCACTTATAATTGGAAGTCGAGAACCTTTTGCAATTTTCTCTCCTAGTACAGCAGTTACAATTTGATGCTGTTTGGCTTTTACACTTGGGTTAAATTTTTGTACAAGTTCGAACCCAGTTTCAAATTCCGGGACAATCTCTAAAGGTGACTCTACTTCTTCAACTGTAAAATCTATATCTTTACCAATCAAACCCATTGCGTTTTTTAATGAAAGATATGCATTTTGAAAGCCAGCATCGCTGTTAACTAAATCTACCCGAGCTTGACCAAAACGCACTTCAGCTTTAAGGAAGTCTGTTTTTTTTGCAGAACCAAGCTGGTAATTTTGTTCTGCATATGCTAACTGTTGTTGTGAACTCATAAGGTTTGAACGAGCTGCATCTATTAATTGTGAAGCCTTAAGATAATTAAAATAAGCAGAGTGAACATTGCGAATAATATTAGTTTTGACTTGACGATCAAATTGTTCTGCAATTTTATAATTACTTTTTGCCTGCTTTATAGTATTCCACCAAACACCTCCATCGTAAATATTTTGTGATAATGAAATTGCTGATGTCGCACTGGAAATATTAGTTTGTGTAGAAAAACGTGACTCATTCATACTTCCTGAAAAGCGAATAGAAGGTAAAATACTGCTATAAGAGCCTTTGAGACCTTGCCTTGAAAACTCTAGATCCATTGCAGATACTCTAAGTGATTCTTTATTCTCTAAAGCTATCTTAATTGCTTCTTCAAGCGAATATGTTTGACTTAAACCAAATACAAAAGGAAATAAAATAAATATTTTTTTAATAATAATCTCGCCTCCTAATTAGAAAATCCAGCAAAAAAAGCGCCCAACCCTGAAAAAAAGATTAATCCAAATAACCAGAGCGAAGTCATTACGATCATAGATGTTTTAGTTGTTTTTTTATATAAAAGGCTTAAACCAATAGCCATTATATACACTCTCCAAAAAGCAAAGAGGTCAATTCCATTTAGAAAACTATTTAAGAATTCGCCTTGTTCTCCAATTCCAAGAATACCCAATCCAGTATATATCATAATATTATCAGAAATATATTGAATTGGTGTTTTAATAATATATTCCACTACGGATGGTAGATAAGCAAAAGATGTTATATTAAATATTTGACTGTAAAGTCCTCCACCA
>JGI26060J43896_10000447_pt1 | contig 15117 bp, 15 predicted proteins | sample MarorgKNORR_S2LV_6_FD_43896 | JGI IMG/M metagenome (IMG submission 43896) | reverse complement strand
AAAACTTGGAAAAAACATCCTTGCTCAATTAAAAAAGATTGGACATTTGCATAAGAAAAAACCGCAAAAAGCAGGCTTTGTTGTTCTAAAAACCCCTGCCATTCCATCAGTACTGGTGGAGACTGCCTTTATTTCTAACCCACAAGAAGAACGACGACTAAATAACAGCAAAGAGCAAGATAAAATTGCCAATGCAATTTATCAAGGCATCTTAAGCTATTACAGATAGTTAATTATTGACTAAAAAAACAATCACAAGAGTGATAATATAATTTATATTTGATTGATTATGATTTAGACGGTGCGTGAGACTCTTCAGGTGGTATATAGCTAGGATCATTCGGATTCATGAACACAAAGCTGTAGTCTTCTCCCACTTGGATTTGATCAAAATCTACCACCATTCCTTCTAGTAATACTTTTTGCGCATAGGCAATAACGTATTCAATACCATTTGATTCAAGATGAATATCACCATCATTGCGNTCATCAAAACCCATCATATATTGAAAGCCTTCTTCTGTTTGGTCAGCAGCAAATCGAATGGTTAGCCCTTGGTTTTCTGGATTGTGAGTTGATAAGGATATCTCTTCTGCAGCTTTTTTTGTAATTGTAATCATGTTGTTTTAGATTTAGTTTTAATGAAATCGACAAATTGCACCACCCACTGATTACCAGTAAGATTGCGCAGATGCGTATATGAGGCTAATAAATTATATTTAATAATGCCGTCACGCTTATTATCCACGCCTACACCGCGCAAAACCTCAAAAGCATAACGTGTATTGGTATCAATATTTTCTAGCTTGGAATAATGAAATTCATGTGCTTTAATATATTCAGATACGCCACTCCATGGATGGTTATCATTCGGCGCAAGCTGAACATAACCTCTGCCAATCGGCTTAGGTGTCATCCTGGTATCTGCATCAATCACACCAACCATTGGAAAACACCCATCTTTAGTAATGATTTGGCTAGTCAAATACATTAACCCGCCACACTCAGCATAGGTCGGTAGACCTTGTTCAATTTTGTTTTTTATATCAGACAGCAACAAAGTATTGCCACTTAACTTATCTAATTGCATTTCAGGAAAGCCGCCACCTATAAACAAACCGTCGCAATCAGGTAAATGTTGATCTTTAAGAGAGTCAAAATAAGTGACGTGCACACCTAATTGCTTGAATTGATCAAGGTCATCTTGATAATAAAAACCAAAACTGCTATCTTTAGCAATTGCCACTGTAAGTTTTGCATTTACAGTATTAATAATTTCTTTCTTAGCTTTTGGCTTAGGCGATTGCAGGGTTAGAATTTTATCAATATCAACCTGATCTGTAATAATGCGTGCTGCAGTATTGATAAATTGTTGTGATTGTGGGGTTTCGTTGGCAGGCATTAAACCTAAATGACGTTCATCAATAATTAATTCAGTAGATCGACGAATAGAACCAATTATATCAAGATCTGTGTAATGTTCAATTGCTTGAATTAATTTAGACTCATGCCGATCCCCGGCAACCTTATTAAGAATAACCCCTGCAATAACAACATCAGAGTCGAAATCTTGATAGCCTTTAACCAAGGGCGCCACTCCACGAGTAATGCCGGTAGAATCAACTACCATTATCACTGGTAGATTTAGTAGCTTTGCTAAATCAGCATTAGCATCACCACCGGTAACATTCATACCGTCATATAAGCCTTTATTACCTTCGATAAGGGATATATCTGCCAAGCTATCTTTTGAGCGGTAAAGCTCAATTATTTCAGCTTCAGACATATTGTAAAAATCAAGGTTATAGCAAGATTTATCGCTGGCTTGAGAGAGCCAAATTGGATCAATATAATCTGGGCCTTTTTTAAAAGGCTGAACAGTAAGATTTAGCTGGCTTATAGCGCCACAAATCCCCAGACTAACAACTGTTTTGCCTGAGGATTTGTGTGCTGCAGAAAGAAAAACGGACATTACGCGCCCTACTTTATTGCTGGCTTATTTTTTATGATGCGGATCAACAACATCATCTGCTAAGCTTTCTGGCAAAAATGGTAAGAACTTAACCAGGTAAGTAATTGCGATTATTGCTACTGCAACACCACCCAATCCTAACATAAGCTCTGGCAATGTAGGTGTATAACTAGCAATCGTGCCATATCCCTCTAAAATTTCTTTGCCTGGGAAAAGCTCCATTGGATAAGCCTGGCCACCAATAATGATTACATAAAGCTGGATTAAACCACCTAAAATAATCAAAACAGAAGCTAAACCAAGCATAGTACGGTTGCCTTTAGTAGCTGGTGAGTATAGCAATGCTAATGGTACCAAGCTACCTAAGATGATTTGACCATACCAAAACAACTTAGTATAAATGCCACCATCTAACAAAATGAAGTTTTCAACGCCTGAATTTTCAGCTAAATACAAATTACCTAGATGGTAAACCGCAACAAAGTACAGTACAGCTGCAACAAACACACCTAGTAAATTACTTAAACGATTAACAGTGGCATCACCTAAAGGACGAGCAGTCCATTTATAACTCGCCATCAATACCAAGATAAAGAAAGCCAAACCAAAGGCAAATGACATAATCACAAACATAGGTGCCATAATCACAGCATCGTATGCTTGACGAGCTACCAGGAATCCAAAAATTGAACCAGTACCAGTGGTTAAGATTAAACGCCAAGTGAACGCAGCAATACCAACACTACGACTGTATTTGTTCATTCTACGCTCAAACATCATCCACAAATAAACACCAACGATAACAAAGAAGCCATTATATAAAATGATATTCCAAGCAAAAATTGAGTTAAAGTTATACTCAGTCATAGCAACAATCAAGCGATCAGGGCGACCCAAGTCTAGCACCAACACCATTAAACCACCAGCAAGCAATGCCAAGGCAACAAGACCTGACAAACGAGACAGAGGCTTATATACTTTTTTGTTAAATACTGAAGCAATAGAGGCGATATTTAAAGCGCCCGATGCTGCAACAATTAAAAATAAAGCAAAGACATGTGGCATACCCCAAACAATACGATTACTCATACCTGTGACATGGTGTCCATTATGTTCCATGAAATAAACACTACCCAATGCAGCTAAAATAAAAGCGCCTAAACCTGCAACTAATGCATAGAAACCTAGACTCTTACCTTGTGTTTGTTCGTAACGAATTATGCTCATAAACTTCTCTTAAATTCCACTATAGCGTACAGCTGTGTTTAAATTTAAATCTGCACGGATTTGAGTACTTTGAACTTTCTTTAATGTTTGATTAATCTTGCTACTTGAATCATAAAGATCACCAAAAATAACCGCATCACTATTCACACTTGCAACACAAGCAGGCTGTTCACCCTTGTCTACTTTGTGTACACACATGGTGCATGACTCAACAGTACCTTTGCCTCTAGGCATATGTTCTTTTTGATCTGTTAACTCTTCATGAACAAAAGATCTAGCTTCGTATGGACATGCCATCATGCAATAACGACAACCAATACAAAGATGCTTATCTACTAATACAATACCGTCTTCACGCTTCATTGAAGCGTTAGTAGGGCAAACATCGACACATGGTGGTTCTTCACAATGCTGACACATTAATGCAAGATTACTAATGCGGCCAGTAGCCGTATCTTTAACCTTTAATTTTTTGATCCAGCTGGCTTTTTGATCACCTGTTGAAAGTTTATCACTACCCCAACCATGCTCTTTTTGACAAGCACCTACCATACCATCAATATCTGTTTCAGTAAGGCGGTTAGTGTCAATTAACATACCCCAGCGTTTTTCATTAGTAACTGGATTCTCATTAGCATTAACAAAAGTTGTTAATGTAATACCGGTTGCTAAAGTTGCTACGCCTGCAGTTGTCGCTGTCGTCGTTTTAATAAAATCACGACGGTTAATAGTTTTTTCCATTATTTAGCTCCTTGTGCAGGGGTGGTTCGGTGACAGCTGAAACAATCCACACTTGTTGCAACTTTTTTATGGCAAGTTGAACAAAATTGACCTTCAGAATTCACAGGATGATAATCGTTAGAATTATCTTTTTTAGTTGCATGACAAGTTACACAACCCTTAAGAGAATATTCTTCAGTTCGAACACCCTCTCTTAGAGTTTTATCACGCTTATGATTCAAAAATTCTGGATGCATCTTACGAATCACTGAAATACTTTCATGATAAGTTTTTCCGGAATCTTTAATTGAGTCCGCTTCGTCACCCAGGCTATGAGTTTTTTGACCATGCGCAAAAGCACCAGTCATAATCAAACTAAAAAATAATATAATCCAACGATTCATAATCTCTCTCTTCACTAAGTTAAATCGAATTACTCACCTAGACCCATTTGGATATAGCCTGTAGGACATACGTCAGCACAAATATGACAACCAACACACTTATTGTAGTCTGTATCAACGTAACGACCTAAAGTAGCTTGATCTTTCTTAACCTTGAATACGGCATCTTGAGGACAGTACATCACACAGTTATCACATTCGAAACATAAGCCACAAGACATACAACGACCTGCTTCTGCTTGTACTTCTTCTTCAGAGTAACCAATTAAGCGCTCTTCAAAGTTGCCTAATACGTTATCAACATCAACCAATGTATGGTTACGTGCATTACGCTCTTCTTGATCGAAGTGACCTAGGAATAATTCTGTATGAGAAATAATTGATGCATAGGCACGGTCTTCATAGTTATGAATTGCATAGTCTGCTGTATCAGTAGCCTCACCCGCTTCGCCGCCTTTCTCATAATCTGCAGGAGAAAGATCCCACTCATCAAGTTTCTTAGCAAGATCAAAGTAATGTACGTCAACTTTACTACGAGCTCTTTGATTGTTACCAGAAAGGTAGTCACCAATACTCTCAGCTACGATGCCAGCTTGGCCAATCGCAGTTGTCAATAAGTGAGGACGAACAACGTCACCACATACAAAGAAGCCTGGCTTGTTAGGAACTTGGTAGTTCTTGTCAGCATCAATAAAGCCATACTCATTAAAGAATGATTCATCCATACCTTCTGCATCAACACCTTGACCAATTGCAGAAACAATTAATTCACACTCAATGTCAAACTCTGAACCTTCAATTGGTGTATTGCCGTCTTCTTCTAAACGCACAAAACGTAAGGCAGTTGCTCGGCCATCATCACCAGTAATAACTTTAACTGGGCTCAATTGACCTTGAATTTCTACACCTTCACGAGTTGCATCATCAATTTCTTCCTGTGCAGCAGGCATATCGTCAATAGTAGAACGCGTTGTTAGTAATACATCAGCACCTAAACGGCTTGAAGTATCTACAACATCATGTGCAGTATCATTAAAAATAATATGCTCAGGACGATCTTTTTCAGCAATATTTGTAATATTACCCAAACGACGTGCAACAGATACAACGTCAATTGATGTATCACCACCACCAATACAGATTACCTTGCCAGTAATATGCTGTAAACGACCTTGGTTGTACGCNTCAAGGAATGCAACACCAGAAACACAGTTACCTGCATCGCCACCTGGGATTGGCAAAGTACGACCAGTCATTGCACCAATTGCAAATAATACTGCATCATATTCTTTTTCTAATTCTTCAACAGTAACATCTACACCAACTTTAGTGTTCATTTTAGTTTCAACACCGGTAGCGATAATACGATCGATTTCGTAACTTAAGACATCACGTGGCACACGGTAATCTGGAATACCGTACATCATCATGCCACCTAACTGCTCGTACTTTTCAAAAACAGTTACAGCATGACCTTGACGACGCAGCTGTAATGCAGCAGCTAAACCACCACAACCACCACCAATAATAGCAACTTTTTTGCCAGTATCTTTAGCAGTAATATCAAATGAATAACCTTCTTTTTTAGCATTATCACCGATGAATTGCTCAACAGCATTGATACCAACTGTATCTTCAACTTCGTTACGGTTACAGCCATCTTCACAAGGAGCTGGACATACACGACCCATCACTGACGGGAACGGATTAGCATCAGTAGAACGCTTAAAAGCATACTCTTGCCAAGTCATGTCACCTGCAGGCTTTTCCACACCACGTACAATATCTAACCAACCACGAATATTGTGACCAGAAGGACAAGAGCCTTGGCATGGAGGAGTTTGAGTTACATAAGTAGGACATTTATGAGATGTATCTTCCTTGAAGATCATCTGATTCCATGGAACATGACTCTCGTCTTCATCTTTATAAAGTCTAAAAGTATGGTTTTCACCCTTAGTAGGTTTTCCGTAAGCATTCTTTTGCATAATAAATCTCCTTATTTTTATTCAGTTTCTACAACTTCCGCTTCATCTGCGTCGTTGATATCAGTTTGAGGCTTGTCCAAAATAATTGCTGCACTCACCAATTGGTGAACACTAACAATCATGTATGGATCAAAATCAAATTTAGGTAATACCTTGCTAAATTGCGATTTACAAATCGCACATATAGCGGCTAAAGTATTAACACCTTCGTTCTTTTCTACTTCTTTAAGCGCCTGCATTCTTGGCATAGCACCTTTAACACGAATCTCCATAAGATCATCAGTTAAAAGACCACCACCACCACCACAACAGAATGTTGACTCTTTAATAGTAGATCGTTCCATGTCGACGAAATTATTACAAACTGCTTTAATCACCTCTCGTGGAAGAATAAATTGACCGCCTTCAATACCACCCATGTTCGTTGCACGTGCAACATTACAAGAATCATGGAAAGTAACTGTACGGTCATCATTTTCTGACTTATCAAAGTTTAATTTACCTCTTTGAATTAAGTCGTGTGTATATTCAATAATATGTTGCGGCTGAGGATATCTATCATCCANCTGCTTTTGTAATTTCATTGCATGCTCATCACTTGATTGAGCACCAGCNCCAACACCACTTAANGTATTCCAGAAGCTATAAGCAACACGCCATGCATGGCCACATTCGCCAACCATAACACGCGATACTTCAAGATCAAGTGCTGCTTTACGAATTCTTAAAGATGCCTTGCGCATGATATCGTATGAACCAATAAACATACCAAAGTTCGCTCCTTCAGAAGCGTAAGAACTCATTGTCCAAGAAACACCGTCTTGATAGAAAACCTTACCATAACCAATTAANCCGTCAATATGTGGCTCAGCAAAGAAATCAGCCGAAGGTGTGATCAATAAGATTTCAGCACCTTTTTGATCAAGTGGGTATTTAACAGGTGCACCGAAATCTTCTTCAACCTCTTCTTCCAGATCTAGCAAGGTATCTCTTAATGCAGGCTCAGGTAAACCAAGGTTATTACCAACAGTTAATGCTTTACCTAAAATTTGATTACAATATTTTTGACCAACACCAATTGTGTCTAATACTTCACGTGCAGCCATCGAAATTTCAGCAGTATCAATACCATACGGACAAAACACTGAACAACGACGACACTGTGAACACTGATGGAAATAGTTATACCAATCATCAATCATTTCATCATCTAAATCTTTAGCACCAACTAATTTAGGAAAATGCTTACCAGCAAATGTGAAATAACGACGATACACACTACGGAATAAATCTTGGCGTGCTACCGGCATATTTTTAGGATCAGAAGAACCAAGGAAGTAATGACACTTATCAGTACAAGCGCCACATTTAACACAAGAATCTAAAAAGACCTGAACAGAGCGGTATTTAGATTTAAGATCGCCCATTTTTTCAATGGCAACTTCCTTCCAGTTATCAACCTTTTCACCAGGAAATCCTAAAGGTGTCTGAAACTCTTCTACAGATTTAAACGGACCGTCACCATCCATAATCCCTGGGTTTAATTCTGGGATTTCAATGTATGTGGGTAATTTAGGGATATCAAATTCTTTAGCAGCCATCTTATTCGTCCTTACCTAATGTTTGATCAAGCCTTACAGCATGCTCTTTTTCTTGTTTTAATGCCCAAGGAGATATATGGCGTTTTTTACGTGCATTATCAACTTGGTTACGTGTTGGGCTAAAGAAAATTCCCGGCACATGTAATAATTTTGAAATTGGGAAGATTGCTAGCAATACAAATACCAAGAATAAATGCACCAAGAAGTGTATTTCAGTTGGTAAATTAGCCCAATTAAAAGTTACTAGACCTGTGGCAAATTCCTTAACCATCATTACATCAGTATGGTTATTGGTGAATGTCATAACAACACCACTGACGCCAATAATAATCAGCATTAACAACATCAAGTAATCACTTGGGGCTGAAATATAACGAATGCGAGATACAAAGATACGACGCACTAACAAACCTGCCAAACCAATAACCATTGCAAAAGCAGCATACTTAAAAGGCTGAATTAACAAGAAAATTTCAGGCAAGTCACCTGGAATGAAGTAACGTAAATGACGAACTAAAACTAATAGCAAGCCAAAATGAAATAAGAATCCGAATAACCAGATCCATTTATTAGATCGGAAAAGACTTTCAAATAAAGTCACCTCTCTGATCATTCTGAAAACCACACCTGTTTGTGTTAATGGGGTTGGTGCAGTTGGAATTTTTAAAGGCGCAGGGGTAATTGAAAATTGATAAATTTTTCTACCCATGCCCACAATAAAAATAAATAGGGAAATGTAAAATAAAGCGGTAAAGATAATGCTTATAGTTGACATATTGCTCTCAAACTTAATGTTTAAAAAATAAAAAAACACCTGCAAAAATGCAGATGTTTTCTACTTAGAGGTATCTAATTAGATACAACCAGTTGGCTTTGGAAGACCAGCGAAACGACAACCTTGCTTACCAGGACCATAAGGGAATAAAGAGTAAAGGTACTTAGAGTTACCTTTGTCTTTACCCATTTTCTTAGCGATTGCTTTTGTAAGTACACGTACTGCAGGTGCAATTTGGTACTCTTCAAAATAATCACGTAAAAAATCAATAACGCCCCAATGCTCTTCAGTTAACTCAACTTCGTCATCTTTAGCCATTTGAATGCAAATATCTTTATTCCAATCTTTAAGGTCTACTAAGAAACCTTCTTCATCTACTTCAGCGCCACAAATCTGTGCCATAATCGTACTCCTATATAAAATTGATAGTTAAACCCAAGAAACCGCAGTTCCATGTTCAACAACTAGATCAACAAAGCCAGCATAATCAACTAATTTGATATTATCTGCTAGTTTTGAAGAAATTCCTCTCGCTTCAACATCACCCTGAAGTGCAAATACGCGGCCAGCAGCCGCAAGATCAGCAATCATTGATGATTTTGAATTATTCGCAGCGTTAATCACACCGTCTTCGATAAATAAAATAACNCTAGTATCGTCAATAATATTTACACAAGACTGTAATGAATTACGCTCGAAAGATGATTTATTTACTGTATGTAACATATTAAACCTCTATTAGAAACTTAAGCACACGTCTTGTTCAGACATGATCGCTTTAAGTTCTTCGTTAGTAACAACCTTAACAGAAGATTTTTCTGCCCAGTCATCATCCTCATCTTCATACACTAAAGGCATAAGATCAGATTCAGATAAGCCTCTTTCTTCTAAAGACTCTTTAGAAACATAAAGCTTATTGATATCGTAATCACCTAAAGCGTGGAAAGTTTTAGAAAAGTTTTTCATGCCAATGCCATCAGTATTTTGACCTTCAACGATTTGGTATACACCATCATCCATGAAAGCTAAAGATACGTCTTGTTCAAAAGCTGCAGCGATCAACACCACCTCTAATGATTCAATTGCATATACAGTGCCAAATGAAGATCGGCGATTTAAATACATAAATTTCTTTGTAGCCATCTTAATCTCCAAATACCACTAAACGATCACTTTGAATACCTGCTTCGATTAACTGACCTAAGCCAGAAATACGAAATGCAGGATGCAAGTTGTTACCTTCGATAGAGTTTTTGCTTGCTTCTGACTCGTCAAGCATACCTCGACGAAGTGCAGCTGCTACACAAACTACTAACTCAGGCTCACCATCAGCATCTTTAATATTTAAAGATGCCCAGTTATTAACAACATGACGATCATCTTGTGGTGGCAAAGTAAAACTAGACGCATTATTCACACCATCATGGTAGAAAAATACGCGCATAATTTCATGTCCGTTTTCAATCGCTGCTTTAGCGAATTGGAAAGCCGTATCAGACGCTTGGTGCTGATAAGGACCTTCGTTAACTTGAATTGCAAACTTCATATCAAATTAACCTTAGAAACGGATATGTGCAGAAGAGTTAAGCTCGTGACGTGCACCTTTCCAATCGTTGATATGGAATTTAGTGAACGGTAGGCCTGTCTTCTGAAAGAATGCTGGCCAACCGATACGGTCAACCCACTCNCCAACTCTTTCCCAGTCGCGTGCATCTTCTTTATAAACACTTAAGATGTTCTTAACTACGGCNCCAACTTCCGGCCATCTAGGCGGGTTGTTAGGTAAGTTAGAAGCAACTAATTTATGGAATGAAGGCTTAGATCTCGCATTAGAGTTCTTACCACCGATCCATAAAGCAATCTTAGAGTTCTCAGGATCGTTAATCTGCATAGGAGGACATGGTGGGAAACATGCACCACAACAGATACATTTCTTCTCATCAACTTCCAATGTAGGCTTGCCGTTAACCATTGCAGGACGGATCGCAGCAACTGGACAACGAGCAACAACCGTAGGACGCTCACAAACCATTGATACTAAATCATGGTTAATCTTTGGCGGCTTAGTGTGCTGAATGTTTAATGCGATATCACCTTGACCACCACAGTTAATCTGACAACATGAAGTTGTCATATGTACACGGTTAGGCATCTCTTCACGAGTAAATTCTTCGTGCATTTCATCCATTAATGATTTAACAACACCTGACGCGTCAGTACCCGGGATGTCACAATGTAACCAACCTTGAGTATGTGAAATCATAGTAACTGATGGACCAGTACCACCCACTGGGAAGCCTGCTTCAGTTAAAGCTGATACTAATGCATCTACTTTAGAACCATCCGCAACCATAAATTCAACGTTTGAACGCATAGTGAAACGAACAAATCCGTCTGCAAATTCATCAGCAATATCTGCTAAATGCTTAATAGTGTAAACATCCATTTGACGAGCCGTACCACAACGAACTGTGTAAATTTCTTCATTGTTCTTTGAAGTATGACGTAATACGCCTGGACGAGGACGGTCATGGTATGCCCATTGGCCGTAATTACGGCGCATAGTTGGGTGCATGTATTGAATAGGATCTGGACAGCCAGATTCAATTGGCATTCTTGGTGCTTCAGCCATTTTTATCTCCTTAATGTATATAAATGGGTAAATTTAATTACCCGAAATTTTTTCTGTGTTTGAGTCTTAAGCGTTTGCTTCAGCTTTATTTTCGAACCATTTAACTGCTTCTTCGTCCCAATCATCCATACGAACGTATGAAGAAGTACGAGTAGAGTTAACCATGTTTGGATCAACATTGACTCCGATACCTTCTAAGAAGTTTACAACACCGATACGCTCAATCATTTCACCTGTACGTTCGTGCTCTAATGCATTCTCAGCGAAGAAGTCAACAACTTCACCGGCAAGATCTTCAATTGCTTCAAAGTCATCTGCAGTATCCATCTTCATGAATGGAATAATTACTGAACCGAATAAATCACCGATCTTCAATGTACGCTTACCACCCATAATGATCATTACACCCTTATCATCGCCAGTAGCTAAGATAGGCTCTACATCACCTTTAGCGATATATTTATGAGTCAATGGAGAAGTAACGTTCAAACAATGCATACACTTAACACAGTTCTTATTGTCAATTGTTAATGAAGTGTCTTCATTGATTGTCATTGCAGAAGTAGGACAACGAGAAGTAATGTTATCAACTACGTACTGAGTACCTTTGTCAGCAACCATTGCTTTCCATAGGTTCTGGTTGATTTTAATATCATCTCTCCAAGTACCGATAGTTGCAAAGTCAGCACGTTGTACTGTGTTCATACAGTCGTTTGCACAACCAGAAACTTTAAACTTCATTTTGTATGGTAATGCAGGTCTGTGCATGTCATCAAGGAAAGCGTTTACTAATGTACGTAATACTGCTTGCTCGTTAACGTTTGACATTTCACAACGTGAAGCACCAACACAAGACATACCTGTACGTACTGCTGGACCAGCACCACCTAAATCAAAACCGTAGTCATTGAATGTATTGAAAATTGTTTGAGTAGTCTCTTCAGTTGCACCTTGCAACATGATGTCACCTGATTGACCGTGGAATGCGATTAAACCAGAACCACCGTTGTCAGTAAACATATCACACATATCTCTAAGAAGAGTAGATGTGTAGTGCATGCCTGCTGGTGGTTGAATACGTAACGTGTGGAACTCACCTGCTGCAGGGAATTTGTAATTACCGTTATCGTCTTTTAATTCGTTAAAACGTGGAATGATACCGCCACCGTAACCGATTACACCAACTGTTCCACCTTTCCAGTAACCTTTTTTAGTTACGTAAGATGTCTCAAGTGTACCAAGTACGTCACGTGCCATGTCAGCACCTTCATGTGTATCGTTTGCTAATCTCTTAAGACCTGTAACAAACGAAGGCCATGGACCATTTTCCAACTCATCTAGGTTGGGTGTGTTATATAGCTCTCTTGCCATTTTTATCTCTCCGATATATTTAATAAATCCTGAAAGTCAATCGCTTTTAGGATGTGAACGAAACAAATTATACTTAATTGCAAGTAAATATCACTATTTAATAGTGATATTATTGACTACCTCTTAGGGGGTATAGGTGACTCTATTGAACGGTAGGATTGAGCTGGTTGGTTTTTTTAACGTAAATATTCATCAACACGATTTGCAACGCCACGACCTTCGTCGATTGCCCAAACAACCAAAGATTGTCCGCGTCGACAATCACCTGCGGTAAAGATACCCGCTTGAGATGTTTGATATTGACCATAGTCGGCTTTGTAATTTCCGCGATCATCTAGATCGATGTTTGCGTCATCACTTAAATAATGCTCTGGTGAAACAAAGCCCATTGATAATAATACCAACTGTGAATTCCAGGTTTTTTCAGTACCTGTAATTTCAGTTAGTTGGCCGTTATTAATCTCTACGTTAATAGTGGTTAATCCAGTTAACTTGCCTTGATTATCTTTAATAAATGACTTAGTCATTAATTGATATTGTCTTGGGTCATTGCCAAACACTGATTGCGCTTCAGCATGGCCATAATCAACACGATAAATAAGCGGCCAAAGCGGCCATGGATTGTTGTCCGCACGATCAACTGGCGGCTGAGACATCAACTCAAAGTTAACAACTGATTTAGCACCCTGGCGAATGGCCGTACCAATACAATCTGTACCTGTATCGCCACCACCAATAACAATCACATCCTTACCTTTGGCAGATAATTCAGACTCATCAGCATGGCCCGTATCTAATAAACTTTTTGTATTTGAAGTTAAATACTTCATCGCCATATGCACGCCACTAGCATCACGATTTTCAACCGGCAAATCTCTAGCTTCACTCGCACCCGTGGTAAAAACAATCGCATCAAAATCTTTTTGCAATGCATCTGTAGTGATATCTATACCAACATTAACATTGGTACTAAATTCGATACCACTATCTTTCATTAAGTCAACTCGACGATCAATAACATCTTTGCCTAGTTTCATATTTGGAATGCCGTACATTAGCAAGCCACCAACACGATCATCACGTTCAAATACAGTAACACCATGGCCTAACTTATTAAGCTCATCTGCTGCTGCCATACCTGCAGGACCAGAACCAATAATGGCAACTTTTTTGCCGGTTTTGTGTTCAACGGTATAAGGCTTAATCCAGCCTTCCTCAAAACCTTTATCAACAATCGCTTGCTCGATATTTTTAATCGTTACTGCAGGATCGCTAATGCCTAAAACACAAGAGCCTTCGCATGGAGCTGGGCAAACACGACCCGTAAATTCTGGGAAATTATTGGTTTTTAATAGTCGAGTTAATGCCTCTTGCCATTTATCGTTATAGACAAGATCATTCCACTCTGGAATCAAATTATTAATTGGACAGCCGTCACTCGATTGACAAAAAGGAACGCCACAATCCATGCATCGTGCGCCCTGTTGCTTTAGATGTGCTTCATCATGAGTGCCGGTAAAAATTTCACCATAGTCTTTAAGTCGCAATTCAACCGCACGATAATCTTCTGTTTTTCGATCAAATTCTTTAAAACCAGTAACTTTTCCCATCTCTCTAACGTCTAAAACTAAATCGCAACATTATACACCCCAACAGCCTATTAAAGAAAGNGCATAAAATGNTTTTAAGAAATTACTACAAAAAAAGATCAAATAGTTTGCTTGTTTAGCTAATCGATTGACTGTATAATTGCCCTTTTTTAGAAGCATATATTTAAAGGATAAGTTCAAATGAATTTAATTGACCAAATTGAAAACGAACAGTTAAGATCAGATATTCCAGATTTTTCTGCTGGTGACACTATTATTGTACAAGTAAAAGTACGTGAAGGCGATCGTGAAAGATTNCAAGCATTCGAAGGCGTTGTAATTGCTAAGAAAAATCGTGGTATCGGTTCTGCATTCACCGTTAGAAAAATTTCACATGGTGAAGGCGTTGAAAGAGTTTTTCAAACGCATTCTAAGATGATTGATTCAGTTGAAGTTAAGCGTCGTGGTAAAGTTCGTCAAGCGAAGCTATACTACCTTCGTGAACTTACTGGTAAGAAAGCAAGAATTAAAGAGAAATTGGCTAAGAGATAATCTAGCAACATTTCTTTATAAATACCGGATGTTATCCGGTATTTTTTTGTCTAAAATTTAACCAATGGAAAATGAAGTTTTAATCAATCAATTTTTAGATCATTACTGGCTATCATCTGGATCTAGTAGCAACACACTTAGCGCCTATCGATCTGACCTTAGTCTATTTTCCAAGTGGTTAGACGGCTCATTACTCGATATAAGCGATGACACAATTACACAATATTTCACCCATCGACAAACAAAAACCAGTAGCGCAACACAAGCAAGAATCTTAACTTGTTTT
>JGI26060J43896_10000446_pt1 | contig 15144 bp, 15 predicted proteins | sample MarorgKNORR_S2LV_6_FD_43896 | JGI IMG/M metagenome (IMG submission 43896) | reverse complement strand
TCTCCCTTTTTAGAATAAGATGTAGACTTTATTTCTATTTTAAAAAATTATCGAGCACTTTCTAATATGAATGAAATTGTAGTTATAGGATCTGGTCAAGCCGCCGTCCAAACCGTGATGTCTTTAAAGAGGAATGGGTTCTCAGGTTCCATTAGAATTATTGGAGAAGAAGATCACCTTCCCTACCAGCGACCCCCTTTATCAAAAGATTTTTTGTTAGAAGAATACAAGCCCGAACGAGTGTCGTTAAAGAAAATAGAATTTTATGAAGAGAATGGGGTAGATTTGATTCTGGGCAAACGTGCAGAATCTATTGATACGAGTTTAAAAGAAATTGTTCTTAGTGATGAAATTAAAATTAATTACGATCAACTTATACTTGCTACAGGAAGCAGGGTAAGAAAACTCAACGTACCAGGTTCTGATAAAAAAGGACTTTATTATCTNAGAGGCTTAGAGGATGCCAACGCNCTAAAGCAGCAATTAAAGAAGAATAAGCAAATGGTTATAGTCGGTGCAGGATACATTGGCTTAGAAGTTGCTTCAGTAGCTGCCAGCCTTGGAGTCGAAGTAACTGTCATTGAAATGGCTAATCGAGTCATGAACAGAACCGTTGATCCTATAATTTCTTCTTATTATCAAAAATTGCATGAGAGTCACGGAGTAAAAATACACCTGGATAACGGATTAAAAGAATTTGAAGGCGATGATTCAGTGACAGCAGTTCTTTGTTCGGATGGGCTTAGGCTAGAGGCCAATCTAGTTGTCATAGGAGCAGGTGTTTTGCCTAACCAAGAAATCGCCATGGAGGCCGGCCTGGAATGCAATAACGGCATAATGGTAAACGAGTATGGGGAAACCTCTAATGATCATATCTACGCATGCGGTGATTGCACAAACCATCCAAATAAAGGTTTGAACACAAGGTTAAGACTTGAATCGGTTCACAATGCCATGGAGCAATCCAAAACAGTTGCAAGCTCCATCATGGGTAACAGAGAGCCTTATGATCAAGTACCATGGTTTTGGTCCGATCAATACGACCACAAATTACAACTGGTTGGAATCTCTGGTGAACACGATGAAGTGATCATGAGAGGTTCAGAGTCTGAACAAAAATTTCTTCTTTTCTACTTAAAGAATTCTGTATTAATAGCCGTTAATGCTATTAATTCTTCAAAAGAGTTTCTTATCTGTAGAAAGCTAGTTGCAAATAAAGTTAAAATAAGTTCTGATGTTATTAAAGACCAATCTGTAAATTTAAATGATCTATTATTATGAAAGAAACGGTTGAGACTGAGTATTCCCTAGGCCAGGTTGTAAAGCACAAGTTCCTTGATTTTAGAGGTGTTATTTATGACGTTGACCCTGAATTTAGCAACACTGAAGAATGGTATGAATCCATTCCTTTGGCAATTAGACCTATTAAAGAACAACCTTTTTATCACGTGTTCGCTGAGAATGATCAAGTCTTCTACTCAGCTTATGTTTCTCAGCAAAACTTATTAGTTGACGATAGCAACACCCCAATAGAACATCCAGATGTACCTGTTTTCTTTGGAGGATTTGATGGTGCTTCTTACGAACTTCTAGAGAATAGTAAAAATTAAGGATTTCTTCTTAAAGTAGCAAGCGCTACACAACAAACAAATATCTCCATTGCCTGGTCTAGTTCCTTGATGTTACAAGCTGTCGGGGCCAATCTTATTATGTTGTCTTTAGGATCAACCCCATAAGGAAATGTTGCACCAGCCGGCGTGAGTTTTAGACCCAAACCAGAAGCCAAATTAATTATTTCTTTAGCCAACCCTTCTTGAGAAGTAAAAGAGACAAAATAACCACCCGTTGGTTCAGTCCAGGAACCGTAATCCTGTTTTGAAAGCCAATTATTAACCAATTCAAATTTAGGTTTCAGTATTTCTGCATGCTTTTTCATGTGAGAAAGCACCCCGCCATTTTTTCTAAAAAATTTAACATGCTTAGCCTGATTAACTTTATCAGGTCCGATTACAAGAGCTAAGTAATGCTTAAGAAAAAGATCAAGGTTGGATTCAGAAAGGGCTAAAAATCCAATTCCACTNCCCGCATAGGTCATCTTAGAAGTTGAAGCAAATGCAACTACTGAATCAAGGGCATCAATATCTTTCGCNAAGCTAAAGATATCTTCTAATTGAGTGGAATCTTTAAAATCATGAATAGCATAGGCGTTGTCCCAAAAAATCTTAAAATTTTGCTCTGCCTCTTTGGAAATCTTCAAAAGACCTTCGGTAGTTTTTTTAGAGTAAATCTCTCCTGTGGGATTGGAGTGCTTTGGAACACACCAAATACCTTTTATTGATTGGTCTTGTAGAACTAATTCTCGAACTGACTCTAGATCAGGCCCTTCTCCAGTAAGCTCAACGGGTATCATGTTTATACCAAACTCTTCACTCAATCTAAAATGACGATCGTAGCCCGGTACTGGACATAANAAAGATATTCTTTCTTTTGATGACCAGGGTCCATCTCCNGATCCATGGAAGAACAAACTTGAAACGTACTGGGACATTAAGGTGAGGCTGCTATTTCCTCCCGCCAGAANGTAAGCTTTATCNCAACCTAAAATTTCTGCTCCTAATTCTCGACAAGAATCTAAGCCCNGAGGTTCTCCGTAGTTTCTTATATCCACTCCATCTACAATTGTTTGACCTTGTAATATGCCCTCTAAATCTGAGGATAAATCTAATTGAGATTCGTCTGGCTTTCCCCTAGTGAGATCAAGCTGCAACTGTCTTGTCTTGAGATCCAAGTACAGAGCTTCAGCTTCTTTGATGTTGGTAATTAAATTATTCAATGTTTTATAAAAAACATGATTTTATCATTCACTAAGAATTCTTCACAGCATTACAAATATTGGTTAAAAATTAACCTCAGCTAAAAGGCCCATAAGCCCGAGCTCTAAATGAATTGTTCNCATGTTTATNCGCATTTTTTGAGGGTAAATGAAAAGTTTTAACAGACGAATTATATAAATTTAGTTAAAATTCTTNTTCAATTAAAAATTCTTTGTCACAACAAACGCCTTTAAATAAACTTCATATTCAAGCATCAGCAAAGATGGTTGATTTTCATGGCTGGTCAATGCCCATTAATTATGGATCTCAGATTGCAGAACATCAATCCGTAAGAAATAACTGTGGGATCTTTGATGTATCCCACATGACAATCTTAGATTTTGAAGGGAATCAAGCCAGGGATTTTATTAGATACATGATCTCTAATGATGTGGATAAATTAAAAGAAGANTGTGATGGACTTTACTCTGCAATGCTTAATGAATCGGGTGGTGTTATAGACGACCTTATAGCTTATAAGATGCCATTCGGTTACCGATTAGTGGTTAATTGCGCTACTAGAGGAGAGGANCTTAAGTGGATTACATCACATTTAAAGGGATTTGAAGTAACAATGGTAGAAAGAGATGACTTGTCCATGCTTGCTATCCAAGGTCCTAGATCAGAACAAGTTATTGCACTTTGCTCAAACTTACCAACAAGCGATTTAAAAAATAAAAAAAGACAGCAAGGTGCCATCGAAGATGAAACTTTCATAGCAAAAACAGGTTATACGGGTGAGCTAGGATTCGAAGTTATCTTATCTAATGAAGAGGCTCAGGGTTTATGGCAAGAAGCTGTCTCTGCAGGAGCTGAACCTGTTGGTTTGGGTGCAAGAGACACTTTAAGATTAGAAGCCGGGATGAACCTTTACGGGTTTGAGATGGATGAATCCATTTCACCTTTAGAATGCAACATGGAGTGGACCGTTTGTTTGGAAGATAATGAAAGAGAATTTATAGGAAAAGAAGCTTTTCTTACTAAAAAAGATTCTAATAGTGCCCTTGTCCTTGTTGGACTCCTTTTAGAAGAAAAAGCAATAATAAGAGCAGGACATGAAGTTTACCTGGATGCTGAAAGAACTATTAAAGGAACCGTAACAAGCGGTACTTATTCTCCAACTCTAAAGAAATCTATTGCCCTTGCTAGAGTGCCTAAATCAAATAAAGAAATTTGCTATACGGAAGTACGGGGTAAACTTTTAGAGGCTAGAATAGGAAAGCCAAGATTTATTAAAGAAGGGAAATTTATATTTTAAGGAATTGATATGAGTGAATCACCAGAAAACCTAAGATACTTAGCCAGTCATGAATGGGTAAAACTCGAAGATGATGGCACTGCGACCGTTGGAATTAGTGACTATGCACAAGANCTTCTAGGAGATATTGTTTTTGTAGAATTACCTGAAGTTGGTCAACAACTTGGGGCAGAGGAAGAGGCTGCAGTAGTTGAATCCGTCAAAGCTGCTTCTGATATTTATTGTCCAATAGGCGGAAAGGTTATAGAGATAAATGAAAAACTTCTAGACGAACCTGATGTGGTTAATGGTTCTCCTTATGGGGATGGTTGGTTCTTCAAAATACAGCCAAATGATGTAGAGAGTTTAAAAAACCTCCTTTCGTCANAAGAATATATTAACTCTCAGGAATCTTAATAATCTTATAAATTAATGGCAGATAAAGAGAATAATTCTCCTGATAANGAATTCTTCAGTAGACGACACATCGGTCCTAATAAGCTTGAGACCGAATCCATGCTCAAAAAAGTAGGATTTAATGACTTAGATGAATTTATTGCCGCCGTTGTGCCTAAAGACATCCTATTAAAATCTAAGTTATCTATAGGATCAGAAAAAACAGAGCAAGAAGCATTAATCGAATTAAAGAGAATAGCATCTAAAAATGAATCTTTTAATTCTTACATAGGACAAGGTTATTACAACACTATTACACCCGGTGTAATTCTTAGAAACGTTTTTGAAAATCCAGGATGGTACACATCTTACACTCCTTATCAGTCAGAAATTTCACAAGGTAGACTCGAGGCTTTAATTAACTTCCAAACAATGGTCTGTGATCTTACGGCCATGGAAATAGCGAATGCATCATTATTGGATGAAGCCACTTCTGCAGCTGAAGCCATGTCTCTGTCCAGGAGAGTGTCTAAATCTAAATCAAACACTTTCTTTGTAGATGAGCAATGTCTTCCTCAGACCATTAATGTTCTCAAAACTAGAGCAAAACCACTGGGCATTGATATTAAAATTGGATCCCCTAAAGACAGTTCAAGTGAAGATTACTTTGGAATTATTCTTCAATACCCTTCCGCAGATGGGAGTCTAAATGATTACACATCCGTAGTAAGGGAAGCTCATGAAAAGAAGGCCTTAGCAATTTTTGCTACGGATCTATTGGCTCTTACTTTAATTAAAGCGCCTGGCGAATTTGGAGCAGATATTGTCATAGGATCTTCTCAGAGGTTTGGTGTCCCAATGGGTTTTGGAGGCCCTCATGCTGCTTTCATGGCAACCAAAGAAGATCACCGCAGGTCACTGCCCGGAAGAATAGTAGGAGCTTCTATAGATAGTCATGGGAATACGGCCTATAGATTGGCTCTGCAAACCCGTGAGCAGCACATAAGGAGAGAGAAGGCTACAAGCAATATATGCACTGCACAAGCCCTCCTGGCAATTATGGCAAGCTTCTATGCGGTATATCATGGAGCCGATGGTCTCAAAACTATTGCCGTAAAAGTGAATAAAAATACAAAAAAACTGGCTAAAATTATTCTAGATAATGGCTATGAGATAAAATCAAATTCTTTCTTTGACACTGTCGTCATTGTGACTGGAGATAAGACGGAAAATATTCTCAATAAGGCCTTAGCAAAAAAATTAAATTTGAGAAAAGTATCTAAAAAAAGTATTGGCATATCTTTAGATGAAACGGTTACTGGTGAAGATCTGAATCTATTAGCCTCTCTCTTTTGCGATGACTACTCTTTGTCTGATGAACCTTCGACTGAATCTATCCCCAATGATCTAATTAGAAAATCTAATTATCTTCAACATCCAGTCTTTAATAGATATCAAACAGAAACAGAAATATTGAGATACATAAGGAGGCTTGGTGATAAGGACATAGCTCTAGATAGAGCAATGATCCCACTTGGTTCTTGCACTATGAAACTTAATGCGACTTCAGAAATGCTGCCAGTTAGCTGGCCAGAATTTTCTTCAATCCATCCTCTTGTTCCACTTGAGCAAGTAAACGGCTATATGGAACTTGTCTCTGAATTAGAAGATATGCTTGTAGACATTACAGGTTATTCAGCTATTTCATTACAACCCAATGCAGGATCACAAGGGGAATATGCGGGTCTGTTGGCAATAGATGCTTACCATAAAGATCAAGGAGATAAGGAAAGAAATATTTGCCTTATACCTAAATCTGCCCATGGCACTAATCCGGCCTCTGCTCAAATGGTGGGCATGAAGGTTGTCCCTGTCGANTGTGATGATGATGGAAATATTGATATAGATGACTTAAAAGCAAAAGCAGAGTTACATTCAAANAATCTGTCTGCACTAATGATTACCTATCCTTCAACGCACGGTGTCTTTGAAACAACGGTTAGAGAGGTCTGTTCTTTAATTCATGGATACGGCGGCATGGTGTATATAGATGGTGCAAATTTTAATGCAATGGTTGGGTTGTGTTACCCGGGAGAATTTGGTGGAGATGTTTCTCACCTTAATCTGCATAAAACTTTCTGCATACCTCACGGAGGAGGAGGTCCTGGCATTGGACCCATTGGAGTTGTAAAAAAATTGGAAAAGTTCCTTCCAGGTACTCACAACCAAACAAGCTCTCCGGTAGGCCCCGTCTCTGCAACAGACTGGGGAAGTGCAAGTTTGCTGCCTATTAGCTGGATGTACATAAAAATGATGGGCTCGGAAGGGTTAAAAAGGTCCACAGAAATGGCTATTCTCAATACAAACTACATTGCCTCTAGGCTACAGGGGCATTACGAAGTTCTTTACAAGGGTGAAACAGGCTTGGTGGCCCATGAATGCATCATCGACGTAAGACCTCTTAAAGAAAGTGCAGGGGTTGAAGTTGATGATATTGCTAAAAGATTAATTGATTATGGTTTTCATGCTCCCACCATGTCCTGGCCCGTTGCTGGAACTCTTATGATTGAACCTACAGAAAGTGAATCTAAATATGAAATAGATAGATTCTGTGACGCAATGATCAACATCAGAGAGGAAATAAGAAAAATAGAATCAGGAGACTTGGATCAAGAAGACAACATGTTAAAAAACGCACCTCATACAGCAAAACACGTTACTGGCGATTCTTGGGAGCACTCTTATTCAAGACAACTGGCAGCTTACCCCACAAAAAATCTTGAAGAAAATAAATACTGGCCACCGGTCGGTAGAGTCGATAACGTTTATGGCGATAAAAATCTAATGTGTAGCTGCCCTTCTATGGATGAATTTGATTAGTTAGCTATCCTAGAATCATCTATTTCCCAGCCTAATGATATTGCCACTTCTCTAAGCTTACTGTCAGGATTTAACACCACCGCTTTGGAAGAAAAATTAAGTAAAGGCAGGTCGTTAATAGAGTCTGAATAGGCAACTGTCTCAGTTACGCACCTATCACCAAGCCATTTTTTGATCTTTGTTACTTTTTCTTCACCGAAATTAGGATTTCCAGATACTCTGCCTGTATAGCAACCTTCTTTTACTTCTGGATCAGTTCCAAAGAAAGTTTCAACCCCTAATAAGCTAGCAACTTCTTTGACTATAAAACTTAAGGTGCCNGATGTAATCAAGCACTCATCAGAAGAATGTTTATCCAGCAAACTCTGACTTGTGGAGTCTTTAAACTCTTCAACAATAGTTAAACAAAAAGGTTGCACGATATCTTGCACCTCTTGGATTGTCATTCCTTTGATGGGGCTCAACAGAAATTCTGTATACACAGAAAAATCTAAATCTCCTCGTCTATANTCTTCATCAAATCTTCTAATTTTTTCTGCAAACCCCTCATCCTTCATTAAGCCGTTTTCTGACATGTATTTAGCCCAAGCGGCTTCAGCGTCGCCAGCCAATAAAGTGTCATCCATATCAAAAAAAACTAAAGTCATTGCTCATACCTATTAAGAAAGTGCATTATATAAGGTAAGTTTGAAGTATTTAAAGGAGAATATTGACTGGTGCAAGATGACATATACAGGCCAAATGTAGCTATTGTAATTCTTAATAAAAAAGGCGATGTTCTTTGGTGCAGAAGAAAGAACCGTGATGGATGGCAGTTCCCACAAGGAGGTATAGATTCTGGTGAATCCCCAGAACAAGCCGTGCTGAGAGAAACTAAAGAAGAAGTTGGTCTGGACTCTAGTCACTTTAATATTCTCTATGAGAATAAAGAATGGATAAATTATGAAGTTCCTAAAGCGAGGAGGTCTAATTACTTCTTTAAAAAGAAAAAATTCATAGGCCAAAGACAGAAATGGTTCTTGGCTGAATTAAAGTGCGATGACAGNCTAATTGATCTTAATTCCACCGTGCCAATTGAGTTTGATAAGTGGATATGGACAAAGTATTGGTACCCGCTTGGGGCAACTGTCGCTTTTAAATCAGAGGCTTACAGAAGAGCTCTTAATTCTATGTTGCCGGCTTATACAAGATTTCTTAAAACAACTAATCAACTATAAACTCAAAATCTTTTCTTTGACCTGCCTCTCCACCTTCAGAATAATTTTGTTCACTTATATTGATTTCTCCTGAGCCGTCTATGGAAAGATAAGTTGTGCATCTTGTCCCGTAGAAGTTAGATTTGATGAACCTATACGGTATCTCCTCATAATCTTTCTTTTTTAATTCCTGCTGAGTCTTGGCTTCTAGACATCCAGAATTTTGAGTCATCATCTCAAAAGCATAATCTTTATTTTGTGAGGATTGTTGATAGCCAGTAAAATCGCTCTTAATTCTTATAACTTTCTCTGTGTTTGAATTTAAGAAACGGTTTCCCAGTGCGTGAACCCCTTCGGTTAATGTCGTTATGCCTTCTCTTCTGTTAGAGAAAGAGTGAACCCCCTCTGAATCACTTAACAGTATATTAAAACCAGCAAAACTACTCCCTTGTAGGGATGTTAGGTAGTCTTTTGCCAAGAGATTATCTTCTTGTAAAAAATCAGTGATGAGTTGTCCTCTTGATAATTCATATTCTCTATCAAGGGCCTCTTCTTTGTGGTTAGTGATTGCAGCAAACCTGCCGTTTTTGTTAATTCCCAACCAAGTTCCACCTGCTTGCCCATCTCTACCTGCAAGAATAGGTTTGTCTTTCCACCAATCCATAGAACTTGTCGGTCGGTCGTAATATTCATCTCTGTTAGCCATAAGAATGATAGAAAATACAGAATCAGGAGAACTGTGATTCTTTTGCTTCGAAATAGAAAAAACGATTAAGCACATGTCTTTGTATTTATAAATTATTTAGATGGAGTTAATGATAAAATAGGTTTGTTGGAAATCTTTTTATACCTCATTCTTGGAACTTTCTCTGGTGTTTTAGCTGGTCTGTTTGGAATTGGCGGCGGCATTGTAATAATTCCTACTTTCTTCTATATCTTCTCTTTTCTTGGCTTTCCTAGTGAAATATTATCTCACATGGTGCTTGGAAGTTCACTTGGAGTGATCGTTTTTAGTTCTATTTCTTCTACTTTTTCACACAGCAATAGAGGAGTAGTAAACTGGAAATTAATTAAAATGGTTGCTCCTAGCATTTGTGTTGGGTCTGCCTTAGGAGGCTTCACAGCAGGCAATATAGACAGTGATACCCTGCAAGGACTTGTGTCTCTTTTTCTTTTAATAGCCTCTATTCAACTTATCTTTGAATTCCCTCCACCAACACAAAATCCCCGCACTTCTATTTTCGGCCCTGTCGTTGCAGGAGGAGGCATTGGCTGGCTATCTGGTATATTTGGAATTGGTGGTGGCATATTCTCCGTTCCTTACTTTTATCACAGAGGGTTGAAGATGATGAATGCCATAGGAACTTCAGCTGCTTGCGGAATTCCTATAGCTGTATCGGGAACAATTTCTTATATTTATATTGGGTTTGATGAAGTAATATTACCAGACAATTCTTGGGGATACGTTTACCTCCCTGCTGCACTGACGGTGGGTGTAGTAAGTTCTTTGACAGCCCGTTTTGGCGTAAAAATTGCTCACAGAATGAAACAAAAAAAGCTAAGGATTGCCTTTGCATTTTTAGTTATGATTATGGCTCTAAACTTATTGACTCGTTAAATGGAAACACAACTAGATAGAAATAAATCTTACTGGAGAGCAAATCTAAAGATAGTTTCATGGTTAATGGTGATTTGGTTTTTTTGCTCCTTTGGTTTTGGAATACTTTTTTCAGATACATTGGATCAATTTAGAGTCGGAGGTTTCAAATTAGGGTTCTGGTTTGCTCAGCAAGGCAGCATATATATATTTATAGTACTGGTCTTTGTTTACGTTCATCTCATGAACAAACTAGATAGAAAGTATGCAAAAATAGAAGAGAAGGATTGATCTTGGAAGTTCAGCAACTTACCTATCTATTTGTTGGCCTATCCTTTGCGGTTTATGTTGGCATAGCAATATGGTCTCGAGCAGAGTCAACCACTGATTTTTATGTTGCCGGTAAAGGAGTTCATCCGATAGCAAATGGTATGGCCACTGCTGCTGATTGGATGTCGGCAGCCTCTTTTTTATCCATGGCAGGATTAATTGCATTTCTGGGTAAAGATGGCTCTGTTTATTTAATGGGCTGGACAGGAGGGTACGTTCTTCTGGCACTTTTTCTTGCGCCTTATCTAAGAAAATTTGGAAAATTTACTGTTCCTGATTTTATTGGCGAAAGATACTATTCAAGTTTTGCCAGAAAAGTTGCTGTTTTATGTCTTATCTTTATATCCTTCACTTACATAGCCGGTCAAATGAGGGGGGTTGGAATTGTATTTTCAAGGTTTCTCGAAGTGGACATTAATACGGGCGTCATCATTGGCATGGGGATCGTATTTTTTTATGCCGTACTGGGGGGCATGAAGGGCATAACCTACACTCAAGTAGCCCAGTACTGCGTATTGATATTTGCCTACCTTGTTCCAGCCATATTTATTTCTATATTGATGACTGGNAACCCCGTCCCTCAGCTTGGTTTTGGAAGTACTCTGGTAGATAGCCCCATTTACTTACTGGATAAACTTGATCAAGTTACCGCTGATCTGGGTTTTAATGAATACACGCAAAATTCAAAAAGTGTAATTGATATTTTCTGTATTACAGCCGCCCTCATGTTTGGTACGGCTGGATTACCTCATGTTATTGTTAGATTTTTTACAGTGCCCACGGTAGCGGATGCTAGAAAATCAGCTGGATATGCACTGATCTTTATAGCCCTTCTTTACACAACCGCCCCAGCAGTTTCTGCTTTCGCAAGAATGAATCTTATAGATTCAATACAAGATGTGGAATATTCAAGCGCACCAAGTTGGTTTAAGAACTGGGAAGAAATTGGATTGATAGCTTGGAAAGATAAAAACTTAGATGGAGCTATACGTTATTCATCTGGGGATGCTGTAAAGGGAAGGCCTATTTATGATACCGAAAGAGGCCCTTCCGGGGAAAGAGTTGTTTTAAATAGCCCTAATTTAGATAATGAAAATGAAGTTTACATAGACCGGGATATTATTGTCTTAGCTAATCCTGAAATAGCAGAACTTCCAGGCTGGGTTATTGCGCTGGTTGCTGCCGGTGGTTTAGCTGCAGCACTTTCCACGGCAGCAGGCTTATTATTGGTCATATCGTCTTCGATTTCTCATGACCTGCTTAAGAAAACTTACATGCCAAAAATTACTGAAAAACAAGAGCTGTTTTTTGCAAGGGTCTCTGCTGCAGTAGCAATTGCCATTGCAGGGTTGTTTGGTATTTACCCACCTGCATTTGTAGCACAAGTGGTTGCTTTCGCATTTGGGTTGGCTGCTGCTACCTTTTTTCCAGTTTTATTTATGGGAATTTTTTCAAAGAGGCTCAATAAAGAAGGTGCCATAGCTGGGATGTTGGTGGGTTTAATCTTTACAGCAACTTACATTATTTTCTTTAAATTTCTCTATGTAGACTTAAATACTGCAGAGAACTGGTTTATGTCCATCTCTCCAGAAGGTATAGGTTTTATAGGCATGATATTAAACTTTGTTGTAGCCATTCTGGTTTCTTCCGTCACCAAACCTCCCCCTCAAGAAGTTCTTGATATGGTAGAAATGATAAGGCAACCAGAATGATCCTGCCTGAAATAGATCCAATTGCTCTTCAAATTGGCCCCTTGGCTATTAGGTGGTATTCGCTAACCTGGATGGCAGCTTTTATTGGTATTTATTCAGTAGCAAAATATAGATTAAAAATCTTCTCAACAGAACAACTCAGTGACCTCATGTTCTATGGCTTGTTGGGGGCCATGTTAGGTGGCAGAACAGGGTATTGTTTTTTTTATGGCATAGATCAATTGAGCAGAAGATCCTCTGTGGCTTTTTAGAGTTTGGGAAGGCGGGTTATCTTTTCATGGTGGACTTTTAGGAGTCCTCATAGCGGTCTATTTTCTTTCAAGATCATGGGGAGTTAAGTTTTTTGAAGTACTAGATTTTATAGCACCTGCAGTTCCCATCGGTCTCGGTTCTGTAAGAATTGGTAATTTTTTAAATTCTGAGCTACTTGGTCGCCCGACAGACCAGAGCTGGGGTGTTATCTTTCCTTCGGACCCTTCAGGGCTATTAAGACACCCCTCTCAACTGTATCAAGCATTTAGCGAGGGAGTAGTGCTTTTAATTTTTTTGTTATGGGTGGCCAAAAAACCAAAACCTTCTATGGTAATTTCTTCTTATTTTCTAATTGGTTATGGGACTTTAAGAACTGCAACAGAATTCTTCAGAGAGCCAGATGCTCACTTAGGCCTTGGTGCCTTTGAATTTTTAACCAGAGGACAAATGTTATCAATACCAATGGTATTAACAGGTCTTCTCTTATTGTTTTTTTCTTATAAACTTGTCAAAAAATGAAACAATATCTTGATCTAATGAAACACATCCGAGATGAGGGTGTAAAAAAAGAAGACAGAACCGGGACAGGAACTGTTAGTGTTTTTGGTTACCAAATGCGNTTTGACCTNGAGNATANCTTTCCCCTCCTAACNACNAAGAAAGTAAACCTTGATTCNATTATTCATGAACTTCTTTGGTTTATAAGTGGCGATACGAATATCTCTTACTTGGTTAAAAATGGTGTCAATATATGGAATGATTGGCCTTATCAAAGTTACCTAAAGCAAACACACCAAGAAAAAGACTATCCAATGCACTCAAAAGAGTGGAAAGATAAAATGAAAGAGTTCATCGAACAAATAAAGAATGATGATGATTTTGCAAAAGTTTATGGTGACCTGGGACCAGTCTACGGAAGACAATGGAGAGACTTTGAAGGAGTAGATCAACTGAATCAAGTTGTTGAAGATATTAAATCATCTCCTGATTCTAGAAGGCTGATTGTTTCAGCATGGAATCCAAAAGACATTCCAATAATGGTTAAATCAGGATTACCACCTTGCCACACGCTATTCCAGTTCTACGTCAGTGAAGGGAGGTTGTCTTGTCAGCTCTATCAGCGCTCTGCAGATGTTTTTCTTGGTGTTCCTTACAATATTGCCTCCTATGCCATTTTAACGCTAATGATTGCACAAGCCACAGGACTGAAACCTGGAGAATTTATTCATACTCTTGGTGACGCCCACTTATACAACAATCACCTTGAACAGGTCGAAGAGCAGCTTGCTCGTGTGCCTTTCCCCTGCCCCAAACTCTCTATAAATAGAGATAAAGACACTATCTTCAATTTCTCCATAAACGACTTCGAACTAATAGACTATCAAGCACACCCACACATACCAGCTCCCATAGCCGTCTAATGGAAATTATACTAATTGCAGCTGTATCAAGAGACAGAGTAATCGGCAAGCAAGGGGGAATTCCTTGGAAGATAAAAGAAGATCTTAGTTTTTTTAAAGAGAAGACCTTAAATTCTCCGATAATAATGGGGAGAGCAACTTATAACTCAATAGGACGTCCTTTGCCCAATAGATTAAATATTGTAATGACCAGGTCTGCGAAGAACACTAAAGGAGTAACAGAAGTAACATCTGTAGAAAAAGCTATTGAAACTGCTTCTAAAAGTAAAGATTCTTCAAAAGTATATGTAATAGGGGGTGAAAATATTTACAAAGAGTTTTTACCTATCGCTCATAAAATGATTATTACGGAGGTAGAATTAGATATAGAAGATGGTGATACCTTTTTTCCTGAGTGGGATATTAGCGAATGGAAAGAACAAAGCAGAGATAAAAGAGAAGAAAATGGTATAAAATTTAGCTTTATAGAATATATAAGAAATTAGATCCCCAGGGCCTTTCTTTTGAGCTTTAAGGCCTCAACCCTCTCTTCTTCACCTTCGGTATAGGTTATCCATTTTCTTGCTTGATCTTGAGCTTTCTTCTTTTTATCTTTCTGTTTATCTTTATCTTTCTGTTTTTTCTTTTTAACGCTGTATTGCTTTTCAGCTACATCTATACATTTTCTAAAAGATACTATTGCGCTATCCCATTCTTGATTCTCAAAAAGAATCTGTCCAAGCAACATGTGAGCTCCAGCTTCATCTTTTAATTTACCTTTTTTTAATCCAAGTTTTATAGCTTCTCTGGCATCTGAGAATTCNTCCAATCCAAAATGCACCTGGCCTAGAAAAATATAAAGCTCACCTTCTTTAGATATCTTNGCAGCNTTTTTGTAATAAGGTTTTGCCTTTGACAGCTCTTTAGAGGCATGCCAATATTGAGCTAACGCTTTAAGNGTTTTTTCTTCTTCTTTTATTACCTTTTTATTGAATCCGTCTTGAAGAACATTAGCNGCCTTCCTNGGGTTCTCAAACATAAATAGTAATTGTGATAATGCTGTAAATTCTCTTTGTTTATCCAGAAGGCCATCATCATAGGCGGCTTCTAGCGCACCCATTTGATCCATGGGCCTATCCTTTTGTCCATAAAGTCCAGATAGCTGAGTCCAATATTGTTTCTTTGGATAATGTTGCACCAAGACTTCATATATTGCAACACATCTAAATCTCTTTTTAATTCTGAGAAAAGAGCCATTTTTAACAGGTAGT
>JGI26060J43896_10000444_pt1 | contig 15153 bp, 10 predicted proteins | sample MarorgKNORR_S2LV_6_FD_43896 | JGI IMG/M metagenome (IMG submission 43896) | reverse complement strand
TATTATTCTTTTACTTTTATAATAAACGATTAAAATTTAAATTTTCAGATTTAGGCTACCTTATTATTCTGATTGCCATAATGATCACAATTACTGATCAAACAGCAAACTTATTTAAGGATTCCTTTCAAAGATTAAGACCTTGTTTCAATGAAGAGATAAAAGATTCACTTAGACTTGTTAAAGATAGTTGTGGTGGAAAATACGGTTTCTTCTCAGCACATGCCTCAAATTCATTTACACTAGCTGTTTTCTTTGGACTTTTATATAAAAAGAAGTTTAGATATCTAATTTATATTTCACTTTTATTTGCCTCCCTCATTTCTTATAGTAGGATTTATCTTGGCGTTCATTTCCCATTAGATATAATATTTGGTGGTATTTTTGGAATAATTGTTGGTATTGTTACTTTTAAGTTTTATGATAAATACTTATATTTTTTCAAGCTCTTTAATAAATCTTGACCAAGTATATTTAATCTTAGCTTTTCTAATATTAGATATATAAAGTTCTTGTTTATCATTTTTAATTGAATTAAGAATTGCTATTGAGATCTTTGGCTGTTTTATTAAAAACCTCTCCACTTTTATCTCTTTGTATTATCTCTTTTAAGCCATTAATATTAGAAACAACTAAAGGTGTATCATAAAAGTAGGCAACAGGTGTAATTCCGCTTTGACTAGCCCTTGTATAAGGTTGGACAATTAAATCACTTGCACAAACATAATCTCTTATTTTAGATGACTCTAAGAAATTATTTTCAATTATAACTTTCTCTTTTAAACCTAGTTTATTTATTTGATTTAAATATTTATCAATAGGATCATAAAACTCTCCTGCAATTATCAATTTTATATTCTCATTTTTCAAATATTTAAAGCTATTTATTAATAAATCTAACCCCTTATATTTTCTTATTAATCCAATAAAAGAGACATAATAAGAATCATCTAAGTCAAGGTTTTCTTTTGCATTTTGTCTATTTTTAATTTTAGGTAAGTTTGAGTTAATTGGATGGAATAATGAAAGAACTTTTTTGTTAGTGCTTAACTTAATTTGATCTCCAACATTATCTGAGAATGAAATAAAACTATTACAAACATTTACTAAAAGTTTTCTAAGAATACTTTCAAAAGGAATTTTTTCATGATTAGTCCAATTATCGATTAGACCAATAACTTTAATCTTTTTATTTAAAAATAGTCCTATAAAAAAATAAGGTAAGCAAAGAATGGGTGACCAATACCTTAATATTAGAAATTCAGGATTAAGTTTATTAACCTTTTTTGAAATTCTAATCCAATTAAATGGATTAATCGTATTAATTAATCTTCTAACTATAAAGTTCTGATTATATTTTTCATTACTATACTGTGTTTTGCCTGGAAAAATAAGATTAGGATATAATACTGAAAATGTCCAAACTTCAGTAGTTATATTATTATTTATCAACTCATTGCAAAAAGAGTGAGTCGAATCAGAAATTCCGCCTCTGTATGGATACGAAGCAGAAAAGACTAGGAATTTAATCCTTTTAGAGTTCATGATATTTTTATTCCAAAGTAATCGTATTAGAGATCTCCAAATGTATTTTTTCTCGAAAGGTTTGATGATCCCATCAGGTACTTGTCAACATGATAAGAAGCTTCTCTTCCTTCAGAAATTGCCCATACAATTAGAGATTGTCCTCTTCTACAATCACCAGCAGTAAAAATATTATTTTTTTTTGTTTGATAGATAGAATTAGCCGATATATTCCCTTTTTTGTCAAGTGTGACATTTAATTCTTTTGGTAATTTTTTTTCAGGACCAGTAAAACCTAATGCTAAAATAACTAAGTCACAATCCCATACTTTTTTAGAGTTGGGGATTTCAACAAATTGATTTTTTTCTTCATTAAACTCAACATTAACTGTTACTAGACTTTTAATGCTATTATTTTTATCTCCAATAAATTCCTTTGTTAAAATACTCCATTCCCTTTCAACACCTTCCTTATGTGAAGAAGATGATTTTAATGTGAATGGCCAATGAGGCCATGGATTTTTTGAAAGTCTTTCAGTAGATGGCTTTTCTGCTAACTCAAAGTTAGTAACACTTTTTGCTCCATGTCTATTAGACGTCCCTATGCAATCTGAACCTGTATCTCCTCCACCGATAACTATAACATTTTTACCTTTAGCATCATATTTATTAATATGTTCATCTATCTGTCCATCAACATATTTATTATTATGAGTTAAGAAATCCATAGCCTGAATAACCCCAGAAAGTTTATCACCAGCTATATCTAATTCTCTTTTGATTGATGATCCTGTACATAAAAGTATTGCATCAAAATTATCTTCTAAATCCTTAATCTTCATATTCTTTCCTACTTCAATGTTACATTCAAATTTTATACCTTCCTGAACTAGAATATCAATCCTTCTATCAATTATATTTTTTTCAAGTTTAAAATCTGGAATACCATATCTAAGTAATCCTCCAATTTTATTATCTCTTTCAAAAACAGTTACACTATGACCAACAGAGTTTAGTTGCTGTGATGCAGCAAGTCCAGCAGGTCCAGAACCAATGATAGCAATTTTTTTTCCAGTCTTTTTAACAGGAATTTTTGGGATAATCCAATTTTCTTCAAAACCCCTTTCAACAATTTGTTTTTCAATCAATTCAATTGATACAGGGGGATCTATAATACCTAATACGCAAGAAGCCTCACATGGAGCTGGACATAATCTTCCAGTAAATTCAGGAAAATTATTAGTAGAGTGTAATATGTCAAGGGCTTCTTTCCAGTTATTATTATAAACTAAATCATTAAAATCAGGTATTAGATTACCAAGAGGACAACCACTGTGACAAAAAGGAACTCCACAATCCATACATCTAGCAGCTTGCGAGTTTAATTCTGCTTCTTTAGGTGGTATTGTAAACTCCTTATAATTTTTAAGTCTTTTCCTTACAGGGATATACTTTTCGTCAATTCTTTTATATTCCTTAAAACCTTTGACTTTCCCCATTATTTTATCAGTTCATTAATTTTCTCTTGAGCAATTTTTTCTAGGGCAATTTTATATTCTTTTGGCATCACCTTAATAAAATTATATTTTTCTTTTACCCAATCAGAGAGAATCATTTTTGCTATTTTACTATTTGTATAAGAAAAATGATTTTCTAACATATTACTAATAATATCTTCATCCTGATTATTAATAGACTCAAGATCTATCATTTCCATATTAAATTCTGTTTCAGAAAATTGTTCATTTTTATAGATATAAGCTATGCCTCCACTCATTCCAGCTCCAAAATTTCTCCCTATATTTCCAAGAACTAAAACAATTCCACCAGTCATATACTCACAACCGTGATCTCCAATCCCTTCAACTACTGCTTTTGAACCAGAATTTCTTACACAAAATCGCTCTCCTGCAATTCCATTAATATATGCCTCTCCAGAAATAGCACCATATAATGCAACATTACCAGTTATTATATTTTTCTCTGATTCAAAAGTTGACTTCTTGGGAATTCGTACACTAAGAATTCCACCTGATAAGCCCTTACCAAAATAATCGTTAGTGTTACCAAATACTGTCATTTTTAGACCTTTAACTGCAAATGCTCCAAAACTTTGACCTGCTGACCCATTGAACGTTAGATTTAAAGTTTCTCTTGGTAATCCTTTTTCTCCATGTAATTTTGATATCTCATTACTTAGGATTGCTCCTACAGATCTATCTGTATTCTTTATTTTAAAATCTAAATAGGTCTTGATCTTCTTATTAATAGACAATTTTGATTCTTTTAAAATTTTAAAATCTAAAACTTTTTTTAAATTATGGTCTTGAGTTTCAGTATTTCTATAATTATAAGTGTTGTTAGATACTGGTTTATATAGTATCTTATCAAGATTTATTCCCTTTACTTTATAGTCTTCAATCCCTTTTTTTGCCTGTAATTTTTGACTTTGACCAATCATTTCTTCAACTGTTCTAAAACCAAGGTTTGCCATTATCTCTCTTAATTCCTGAGCTACAAAATACATAAAGTTTATTACGTGCTCTGGCTTACCTTTAAAATTCTTTCTTAGTTCTGGGTCTTGTGTTGCAATTCCAACTGGACATGTATTTAAATGACAAGCGCGCATCATAATACAACCTGAGGCTACTAATGGAGCTGTAGAAAATCCAAACTCTTCTGCCCCTAAGAGGCAAGCAATAGCAACATCTCTACCAGTCTTTAGTTGACCATCACATTCAAGTACAACTCTACTTCTAAGATTATTTAAAACTAATGTTTGTTGAGCTTCTGCTAATCCAAGTTCCCATGGTAAACCTGCATGTTTCAATGAAGTTAGAGGGGATGCGCCTGTACCACCGTCATAACCAGAAATTAAAATAACATCTGCTTTAGCTTTAGCAACTCCTGCTGCAATAGTTCCAACCCCAACCTCAGAAACTAATTTTACATTAATTCTTGCATCTCGATTTGCATTTTTAAGATCAAATATTAATTGAGCAAGATCTTCAATTGAATANATATCATGGTGGGGGGGAGGGGAGATTAATCCTACATATGGAGTAGAATTTCTCACCTTGGCAATTAAAGGATTTACTTTTGGACCAGGAAGTTGCCCTCCCTCACCTGGTTTAGCACCTTGAGCCATTTTTATCTGAATTTCATCTGCATTTGTTAAATAATACGAACTAACTCCAAATCTACCCGAAGCAACTTGTTTAATTGAGCTATTTCTTGAATCTCCATTTTCATCTTTCTTGAATCTTTCAAAATCCTCCCCTCCTTCTCCTGAATTGCTTTTTCCACCAATTCTATTCATTGCAATTGCAAGATTTTCATGTGCTTCCTTGCTTATTGACCCATAAGACATAGCTCCAGTCTTGAATCTTTTAACAATTTCAGTCCATGGTTCAACTTCTTCAATAGGAATTGGGTTGTAATCAACAAATTTTAAAAGTCCCCTAATTGTCATTAATTGCTCTTCTTGTTTATTGATAAGCTCAGAGTATTCTTTAAATGAGCTATAATTTTCAGTTTTTACAGAATCTTGAAGTTTTGAAATTGTATTAGGGTTTAACATATGGTTTTCTCCATCTCTTCTCCACCTATATTCCCCTCCAGTTTTAATAGAAGAGAAGTCAGGCTCTGAATTAAATGCAAATTTAACTCTTTGGCTAATTTCTTTTTCAAGAACATAAAGTCCAACTCCTTCTATTCTTGTAGGTGTGTTTTTAAAATATTTATTTATAAAATTTGTTTTTAATCCTAATGCTTCAAAAATTTGAGAACCTCGGTAAGAATTTAATGTAGAGATACCTATTTTGTTCATTACTTTAAGAATTCCCTTAGCTATTGCATCATTGAAATTTGCTATGGCGGACTCTACACTAATGTCTTTAATATATCCAGTTTTATGATGATAGCTTATTATTTCATTTACGAGATAAGGATTAATAGCACTTGCTCCATATCCAAATAACATTGAAAAATGATGAGGTTCTCTTGGTTCAGCAGATTCAATTATAATTCCAAATTTCGACCTCTTTTTTCGATTAATCATTGTTTGATGAACAAAGGAACAAGCAAGTAAAATAGGAATAGGTGCCATCTTTTTAGAAACCTTTCTATCACTCAATATTATTATATTAATACCTTCATCAATAAAACTTTCAATTTTTAATACAATTTCATCAAGAGCTTCTTCTATTCCATTATGACCTTTTTTAAATTCATATAAACATTCTAGTGATCTTGACTTAAACTTTTCATGATTAATATATTTAATCTTATCAAGGTCTTCGTTTGATATAATGGGATTTTTAATATTTAGACTTATTGAATGTTCTTCAATAACATCGAAGATATTGTAACTTTTGCCTAGTGATAAACTTGTATCAGTTATTATTTCCTCTCTGATTCCATCTAGTGGAGGGTTTGTTACTTGTGCAAATAGTTGTTTAAAGTAATTATATACTAATTGTGGTTTTTTTGAAAGAACAGCAAGTGGAGTGTCTATTCCCATAGATCCAATAGATTCCTTCCCGCTTATACTCATAGGAATTATTATCTTTTGGAAGTCTTCTTTAGTGTAACCAAATATTTTAAGCCTAACTTCAAAATCAATTTTTTCATCTGGTGTTCTATTTCCAGTGTATGAGATATCACTTAGTTGTAAAACATTTTTATTAATCCATTTCTTATAGGGTCTCTGAGTGATTATGTTATCCTTAATTTCAGTATCATTAATAATTCTACCTTCGTCCATATCAACTAAAAACATTTTTCCTGGTTCTAATCTTCCATGAGACAANATATTCTCTGGATCAAGATCTACTACTCCTGTTTCAGATGACATAACCACATAACCATCTTTTGTAACTGTATATCTTGAAGGTCTTAATCCATTTCTATCTAGTAGAGCACCAATATATTTACCATCAGTGAACGGAATAGATGCAGGACCATCCCATGGTTCCATAATGCAACTATTATACTTGTAAAAAGCCTTTTTTTCGTCTGTCATTGAATTATGCTTTTCCCATGCTTCAGGAACCATCATCATCATAACTTCTGGCAAAGATCTTCCNGTCATTAGTAATAATTCGAGAACCATATCCATTGATGCAGAATCTGATTTNCCAGGGATTATAATGGGTAAAATTTTAGACATATCCTCTTTAGAAATACCTACTGATTTAAAAAGCTCTTCTCTAGTTTTCATTCTACTAATATTTCCTTTTAAGGTATTTATTTCTCCATTATGACACATGTATCTAAATGGTTGAGCTAAATCCCATGTCGGGAAAGTATTAGTTGAAAATCTTTGATGAACAAGTGCCAGTTTAGTTACTAGATTAGGATTTTTTAAGTCAATATAGAATCTCTCAATATCTTCAGGAATTAGAAGCCCTTTGTAAATAATTGTTCTAAGACTTAAACTTGAAAAATAAAAGTATTCCTTTTGATTAAGTTCAGATGAGTAGATTAAATTTTCACTAATTTTTCGGGCAATAAAAAGTCTTAAATTAAAATCTTTATCACTTAACGAAGAACTATTACTTTTAATAAAAACTTGTTTTATTTGAGGTTGAGTATTACTAGCTATTGTTCCTACAACTTTTGAATTAACTGGAACATCCCTCCATCCTAATATTTCTAGATCCTGTCTACGTATTTCATCTTCAAAAATCTTAATACAGTGATTAGATTGATTTACTTTATTAGGTAAAAAAACCATACCAACAGCATATTCATTTGAATTAGGAATACTAAAATCACATTGTTTAACAAAGAAATTATGAGGAATTTCAATAAGTATTCCCGCTCCATCACCAGTTCGTCCATCAGAGCTTACGGCACCTCTATGTTCTAGACATGTTAATATATTAAGTGCTTGACTTATAATAGTATTAGTCTTCTTACCATTTAAACTACATATAAATCCAGCACCACAATTATCATGTTCAAATTCAGATAGATATAAACCTTGGTTTTTTAATTTCATAAGTGATTTACAAAAATATAATTATCAGTCACCCATTAACATCTATCTACTTAAAACAAAATGCTTTAATAGTATAATTATTAAATTGATAGAAAAAGGATTATTAAAATAAGTATTTGATATATATAAGCTAGAAACTTAAGAATAATGCAGATAAATTTAGCTAATTAACTCCCATTCACCTGTTTGAACTAATTTTTCTGCTTGTTTGAATTTTAAGGTCTTAATTTCACCAGAATTAGAATTTTTGATATCGACTTTTTCATTTCTTCCAATTTTTGGTATTTCACGTGTTACTGTTTCAACTTTCTGATTTTGATTACTCGCACTAGCTCCAACTCTTCTGGCTCTCGCAGCTAATTCATCACTATTTAAGCTTTCTTGTTTTGATGTTTCATAATCATTACTTCTTGAACCATTGCTAGATGCATCTTTAATTTTTCCCCTGATTATCTGGAAGATTAGATTTAAAAAGGAACGAGAGTAGTTCTTTATTAAGAATATGAATCATTGACTTAAACAATTCATATGCTTCAAATTTATAAATCAAGAGTGGATCCTTTTGTTCATGAACAGCTAATTGAACTGACTGCTTTAACTCATCCATTTTTCTAAGATGATTTTTCCATTTCTCATCAATAATTGCAAGAGATATATTTTTTTCAAAATCATCAATTAAATTTTCACCATTGCTTTCATATGATTTTTTAAGATCAGTTACAATATTTATAATTTTTTTTCCATCTGTAAATGGAACTACAATCCTTTTAAAGGAATTGGTTTTGTTTTCATAAACATTTTTTATTACTGGGAAAGCTAGTGTTCTATTTAATTCTTTTTTATTTCTATAAAAAGTATTTAATTCTTCGTATAAATTATTAATTAGATCATCTTCACTAGTTCCTAGAAATTCATCTTCAGTTATTGGGGATGACATTGAGAAAGTAGTTATCAGTTCAAATTCAAAGTTTTTATAATTATTTGAGCTTTTATTTTCTAGAACAATTTCTTCAATAGTGTCAAACATTATATTAGTTATATCTATCTGGAGTCTATCTCCTTTCAAAGCATTTTTTCTTAGTGTATAGATAATATTTCTTTGTGAATTCATAACATCATCATACTCCAATAACCTTTTCCTTATACCAAAGTTATTCTCTTCAACCTTTTTTTGAGCTCTTTCAATTGATTTTGTAACCATTGGATGTTGAATGTTTTCTCCATCTTTCAATCCCATTCTATCCATTATATTTGAAACTCTGTCTTGACCAAATAATCTCATTAAATTATCTTCAAAAGAAACATAAAATTGAGAACTTCCTGGATCACCTTGCCTACCAGATCTTCCCCTTAGCTGTCTGTCAACTCTTCTTGAATCATGCCTCTCAGTTCCGATAATCGCAAGACCTCCAGAATCGATAACATCTTTACTTAATTTAATATCTGTTCCTCTACCTGCCATATTTGTAGCTATTGTAACTACTCCTGGATCACCAGCTTCAGCAACTATATCAGCTTCTTTTTTGTGGAGTTTTGCATTAGAACATTATGATTTACATTTGATCTGCTTAACATTTTACTAAGTAATTCAGAAATTTCAACAGATGTAGTTCCAATTAGAACTGGCCTTTTATTATTTCTAAGATTTATTACTTCCTCAATTATAGCATTATATTTTTCTCTTTTTGACTTATAGATTAAATCGTCCTGATCTTTTCTTACTACTGGTCTATTAGTTGGAATTTCAGTAACATCTAGTTTATAGATTTCCCAAAACTCTCCAGCTTCAGTTACTGCAGTTCCTGTCATACCAGAAAGTTTAGTATATAATCTAAAATAATTTTGAAGAGTTATAGTTGCAAAAGTTTGAGTAGCTGCTTCAATTTTTACATTTTCTTTTGCTTCTATAGCTTGATGAAGTCCATCTGAGTACCTTCTTCCATCCATGATTCTTCCAGTTTGTTCATCTACAATCATTACTTTATTTTCAACTACTACATACTCAACATCTTTTTCAAATAATGTATAAGCTTTTAACAATTGATTTATACTGTGAATCCTTTCACTTTTAATATTAAAATCGTTAAATAGATTGTTTTTCTCTTCAGCTTCTTCTTCACTAGATAAACCTTTATTTTCTATAGTAGCTACTTCAGTAGAAATATTAGGCATTATGAAGAAATCTTTATCATCTAANTCTTGAGAAAGAGTCTCAATCCCTTTGTCAGTAAGCTCAATCTGATTNTTTTTTTCATCAATTGTAAAGTATAACTCTTCATCAATCTGATGCATTTCNCTATTATTGTCTTGCATGTAGAAATTTTCAGTTTTTTGAAGCTTTTGTTTTATNCCTTCTTCACTTAAAAATTTGATTAATGCTTTATTTTTTGGAAGACCTCTAAAAACCCTGTAGAGCAGGAAACCTCCTTTGTCATTTTCTGAGTTATTAATTAATTCTTTAGCCTCGGAAAGGATAGTGGAAAGATATGTTTTTTGAAGGGAAACAAGTCTTTGCATTTTTGGTTTAAGATTATCGAACTCATGTCGATCCCCATCTTTTGTAGGTCCTGAAATAATTAGTGGAGTCCTAGCATCATCAATAAGAACTGAATCTACCTCATCAATAATTGCGTAGTTATGCTTCCTCTGAACAATATCATCTAGAGAGTGGGACATATTATCTCTTAAATAGTCAAAACCAAACTCATTGTTAGTTCCATATGTTATATCAGCATCATATGCCTTTTTTCTTTCAGGAGAATTAGGTTTATGAAAGTCAATACAATCAATTTAAGTCCATGAAATTCAAGAATTGGACCCATCCATGCGCTATCTCTTTTTGCTAAGTAGTCATTAACAGTTACAAGATGAACTCCGTCCCCAGTTAGTGCATTTAGATAAATTGGTAATGTAGAAACTAGTGTCTTTCCCTCTCCTGTCTGCATTTCACCAATTCTACCTTGGTGCAGAACAATTCCTCCAATTAATTGAACATCGTAATGAATCATATCCCAGGCAACATTTTTGCCAGCTGCATCCCAATTATTCTTCCAAACACATTTATCATTTTTAATCTTTGTATAGGATTTTTTTGCTGCAATTTCTTTATCAAAATCAGAGGCAACAACTTCAATCTCTTCATTATCAAAAAATCGTTTTGCTGTTTCCTTAACAACAGCAAATGCCTCTGGCAATAATTCATCTAAAATTTCTGCTTTTTTTAATATTAAGTCGTTCTCAAAAGATTCAACTTGTTTAAAAAGAAGTTCTTTCTCCGTATTTGATGACTCATTTGAAATTTTAATGTTTATGTCATCAATCGATTGATTAATATCTAAAGTTTGATCAGAAATTAATTTTTTAAATTCAGTTGTCTTATTTCTAAGTTGATCATTTGAAAGAGATGACATTTTATTAAAGTGATCATTAATATCATCAACTAGTGGAGTGATTTTTTTTAGATCTTTCCCAGATTTATCCCCAAGGAATACCTTTAAAAGGGAGTTAACAATGGACATATTATTTTTTTTTCAAATTTATCTAAAAATTACCAATAAATATTAATCTATTATGATTAATACTCGTCCTCGTTCCAAAGGTAATCATCTTCTGCAGGAAAATCTTCCCAAATCTCTTTAATTGATTCATATGCATCACCTTCATCCTCTAAAGACTGAAGATTTTCAACAACTTCAAGTGGAGCGCCTGTTCTAATTGAGAAGTCAATTAGTTCATCTTTTGATGCCGGCCAAGGGGCATCACTTAAATAGGAAGCTAGTTCTAATGTCCAATACATGAAACTTATTTTCTGCAAAAATATATTATAACTCCAGAAAACCAAAGAAATTCTATTCTTTTACTCTAGAAAAAGAAATTAGTAGTAGTAAAACGGATAATAAAATAGAGATTCTTGCAATGAAATCACCATTCTTGCTATAAAATGTTTTTTTGTCTATTGCGTATGCAACTCCGCTCAATATTCCTTTCTCATCAAAAGGTAATATTTCATCATATTCTCCAATTTCATTTATGATTGAAGAAACTCCTGAATTAGCACTTCTAACAATATATCTTCTGTTCTCAATAGCTCTTAGACGAGCATAACTTAATAAGTGTCTATGCCCTGGTGTGTCACCCCACCATGCATCATTTGAAATAATTGTTATAAAATTTGCACCTAGATTTACATAATCAGCAACATATTCACCATAAATTGATTCATAGCAAACTATTGGAACTGTTTTTAAGTCTTTCTTAGAGTGTTTAAAAATCTTCCTTTCAGATTTGTGTTGTGTTCCTTAGAAACAGTGGTACCTCCTAAATCAACCATAATATTACCAAAAATAGGCTCTAGTAAGGATTTCAACGGCATATATTCAGACCCAACAACAAGTTTAGATTTATGATTATATTCAAATTCTTTATTTGCTGAAAAATTCATAGAAGAATTATAGTAATCAATCCATAATTTCTCTCTAACCAGATTGGCTGTTCTAGATGGTTTTTCAATTTGATTTTGATATAATTTATAAAACTGAATACCAGAGATCAAGTTTGTGTTACCAAAATCATTTAGATAATTGCTTAAACTATCATGCAACTTTGAATACTTGAAATAGTCAACATTTTCACCATACCCCTCGGAAAAGTACGTTTCAGGTGTAATAACAAAATCATATTGATTAGTTCTTAACTCTTCATTAGTTAGATCTTTAAAAATTTTAAAATATTCAAGATTATTATCTGATTTACCACTCCATGGATCTATTCTTGGTTGAGTAATTAAAACTTTAAACTTTTCTCCTAATTCAATCTTTTGTTTAACTAAAAATGAAATAATAATTGGAATACATATCAATATTAATCTTGGAAAAATTCTAATATAGAACCTTCTAGGATCTTTGAAGCTTGGATATTTTCTAATCAAATTAAATAAGAGAATGTTAGAGGTTAGCACCCATAGGCTTCCACCAAAAACTCCAGTAAACTCATACCATTGAATCCAACTTATTCTCTCTGAAAATACATTCCCTAAGTTTAACCATGGCCAGGAAAACTCCCAGTTTAAATGAAACTTTTCAAAAGCAATCCAAAAGGTAACAAAGAATAAAGCTCCAGATTTAAAGTCAACTTTTCTTTTAACTCTACTGTAAAGTAATAGTATTAAAGAGTAAAATAAAGAGTTAACTAAATTTGCAAAAATAAATCCTGGTAATGAGCTGTTAACTATCCACCAAGTTGTTGATATATTCCATGTTAAAGAATGCTATAAAGGAGTAGAAAAATAATCTTAAATACTTCTTGGCTAGAGGATCTCTACTTATTAGATCTTCAACATAAAGTATTGGAATTAAGCTTATAAATATTAGAGGTGTAAAACCATTAACTGGCCATGAACATGCCAATAAAAAACCTGTAGTTAGGGAATATGCAAGAAGTCTACTCACATTTAAAAGTTTAAAAGATTTTACAATCTAATATTACAATTTTTTTATAAATTGAGTGCCATAAGAATCATGATAAAATCTTTCATACCTAATTTTCTAACTTTATTAAATTTGATTTGTGGTTGTTTTTCAATTGCATTTGCTTTTCAATTTCAATTTGATGCAGTATTAATTCTTGTTCTACTTGGTGTTCTGCTTGATTTTCTAGATGGAATGGCAGCCAGACTTTTGCATGCAGAATCTAATTTTGGAAAACAATTAGACTCACTCTCAGATCTTGTAACAAGTGGAGTTGTTCCTGGTATAGTGGTTTATCAGTTATTTAAATTATCTGGTAATCGAGTTTTAGATTTTGATTTAAACTCATATATTAATCCAATATTTAATTTAGATTTAGTATTTTCTATTTCACCTGTTGCGTTTATTGCTTTCATTATCACTTTAGGTTCAGCAGTAAGGTTAGCTAAATTTAATACTTCTGACTATACAGATGAATTTGAAGGACTTCCAACTCCTGCTAATGCACTTTTTTTTGTTGCATTCCCTTTATTAATTGACCATGTTTATTTAGTAGAATCAAAGGAATATTTACTAAATAATTATACTTTGATTACTCTTACAATATCAAGTGTTATTTTAATGAATGTTCCATTTAGACTTTTTTCATTAAGAATGTCTCTAAGGAAACATGATTATAATATCTTTAAGATATTGACTATATTTTTGTCAATCCCGCTAATTTTAATATTTGGACTAGGAGGATTCTCCTTAGTTATAATATTATACTTATTTCTAAATGTAATAAGGAACTTGTGGTCTTTGATTTAAAAGTTAAATATTTTTTCTTTTAAATTCAAAGTTCTTACCCAGATATACTTTTCTTACTATTTCATCTTTAGCAAGCTCTTCAGGAATACCTTCTTTTAAAATTTTCCCTTCGAACATAAGATATGTTCTATCAGTAATTGCAAGGGTCTCTTGAACATTATGATCTGTTATTAAAATACCTATATTTTTCTTTTTTAATACTGATATTATAGATTGAATATCTTCTACAGCTATTGGATCTACTCCAGCAAATGGCTCATCCAATAATAAAAATTTTGGATCATTAGCTAAAGCTCTTGCAATTTCAGTCCTTCTTCTTTCTCCTCCTGATAATAAATCACCTCTACTTTTTCTAATTTTGATAAGACCAAATTCTTCCATCAATTGTTCAGCTTTCTCTTTTTGTTGATTTTTTGTTAAGTCTGTAAACTCTAATATGCCAAGGATATTATCTTCTACAGATAGTTTTCTAAAAACAGATTCCTCTTGTGCTAAATATCCAATACCTTTTTGGGCTCTTTGATACATAGGGAAACTTGAAATGACTTCTTCGTCTAGAAAAATATCCCCTCCTTCGGGCTTAATTATTCCAACTATCATATAAAATGATGTTGTTTTTCCTGCTCCGTTAGGACCAAGTAATCCCACAATTTCACCTTGATTGACTTCAATAGAAATATTATTTACAACTTTTCTACCTCTGTATGATTTTGAAATTTCTTCAGCTTTAAGAATCATTTAGCAAATATTATGTATTTAATTTTTGATATCCAATTTTTGAAATTATAATACTTATTTCATATAAAACTAAAATTGGTATAGTAACGATAATTTGACTAGCTATATCTGGAGGAGTTATTATCGCTGAAAGACTTAAGACTATAACCAAAGCAAATTTTCTATTTTTTCTTAAAAAATCAGGTGTCACTAGACCTACCTTAGTTAAATAGTGAATTATTATTGGTAATTCAAAGATTAGTCCTGAGGCTAATACGGAAGCTCTAAGAAGACCTATATAACTAGCTAAGTCAAAATCATTAAATACCTCTGCACTTATCCTATAGTTCCCTAAAAAATTTATTGACAATGGAGTGACCACATAATATCCAAATAGAACTCCAATAAAAAATAATGTTGAAGTTATAAAGATAAAACCTCTTGCTCCATCTTTTTCTTTTTTATATAATCCAGGACTTATAAATTTCCAAAATTCAAATATTACATAGGGAAAAGAGAGAATAAAACCTGCCAAAATAGACGTCCACAGATGTGCTGAAAATTGTCCTGAGACAGTTCTGCTTTGAATTCTAAACGGAAGTTCTTCAAAGCAAAAAGCATCTCCTCCAATAG
>JGI26060J43896_10000443_pt1 | contig 15169 bp, 14 predicted proteins | sample MarorgKNORR_S2LV_6_FD_43896 | JGI IMG/M metagenome (IMG submission 43896) | reverse complement strand
CGATCTTTGCCTTTGTATTTGGCTCATCCTATGCAATATGGTTTGCACTCAAGAATACAATAGGTATTCGAATAGGTAGGGAAGAAGAGTTGGGTGGACAAGATATGTGGGAAACGGGTAGTAAAGCATATCCAGAGTTCATGTTAGGACAAGAAGAAGATCAAAAATAACAATTCCACCTAGCTCCAACACTTAGCCCAATTTGGAATAATTAAAGAACCAAGTTAATTTTTTTCTCATATATAATGCCAGCAAATGAATCAAATCAACTATCTACAATTAATTAACAATGCAGACGTCTATTCACTAGTTGAAAAAACACCACTTGAATATGCAACCTGCCTAACGGCACGCCTGGGCAATAAAATTTTACTTAAACGGGAAGATTTGCACCCTATTCACTCATTTAAAATAAGAGGGGCACTCAATAAAATAAATCAACTGTCTGAAGAGGAATTAAAAAATGGAGTGATCTGTAGTTCAGCTGGCAATCATGGACAAGGCGTTGCATTAGCAGCACAACAAAAAAATATTAGAGCTGTGATAGTGATGCCTTTGACTGCTCCAAGCATTAAAGTTGAAGCCGTAAATTCTCTCGAAGGTGAAGTAGTTTTATATGGGGATAATTATGATGAGGCTTATGTCCATGCAACACAGCTAAAGAAAGAGTTTGGCTTAACTTTTATCCACCCCTATGATGACCCTTATATTATTGCAGGTCAGGGAACTATTGGGATAGAGATTTTAAGTCAAACTGAAGACGAGGTTGATGCAATATTTATACCTATTGGCGGCGGTGGGTTAATTTCAGGAATAGGATGCTATATCAAAGAAACTAATCCTGATATTAAAATTATTGGAGTTGAACCAACTAATGCGTGTGCAATGAAGAAGTCAATTGATGCAGGTTACCCTATAACATTAGAACATGTTGGTAACTTCGCTGATGGTGTTGCAGTAAAACAAGTTGGAGACGAAACATTTAAGTTATGTGAAAAATATATCGATGAAATTATTACAGTCAACACAGACGAGATATCTGCAGCTATCCAAGAAATCTATGAAGACACAAGAGTTGTTGTTGAACCCAGTGGAGCACTTGCAGTTGCTGGTCTAACAAAATTTGTGAAGACAACTGATATTCGTCACCAAACCTTGGTTGCCATTAATAGTGGAGCAAACGTTAACTTCGATCGCTTAGGTTATATTACTGAGAGAGCTGCTATAGGCAAACAACGTGAAATGCTCCTAGCAGCAAACATACCAGAAGAGCCTGGCAGTTTTCGAAAGTTCTGTAGAGCCATTGGACCAAGGAACATTACTGAATTTAACTACAGATACAACGATGACACACACGCCAAAGTATTCGTAGGTGTAGAATTACAAGGTAACGTGCAAGAACATAAAGATGTGATTGATGCCATTGAGAAGCTGAATTATAGCGTGGTTGATCTCAGTGATAATGAAATGGCTAAACTACATATCAGGCATATGGTTGGAGGATCTTCCAGTATTAAAAATGAAAAATTATTTCGATTTGAGTTTCCTGAAAAGCCAGGTGCTCTTCTAGACTTTCTAAATGCTATAGGTACTAAATGGAACATTAGTCTATTTCACTATCGAAATCATGGTTCAGATTATGGCCGTGTCCTATGCGGTATTCAGGTTCCAAGCAAGAAAGAAAGCCAACTAACAGAACACTTATCAAAGCTTGGATACACTTATTGGGAGGAAAGCAACAACCCAGCGTATGAGATGTTTCTAACTCGATGAATCTGGGTATATTGATGAAAGTATGTAATTATGCGATTCGATAACTTTTCTAGATTCTTTATTTTTTCAATCATTGGCTGTTTAACCATGCCTGGAGTATTGTTTGGGCCTGCAATAGTTGGTATTTTAGTGGACCATGGCAGTTTCAGTGAAGAATATGCTGGTTGGGTTATGGCCTTCGGAGCATTGGGATCAGCGGTAACATTACTCATTATTTCAGGTTTTATTCATCGTATAAATTTGAAACGTCTGGCTTATATCTCTCTATTTTTAGCTGTAATTTTAGACGCCTATTCTGCATTTAATGCAAATCCTGAAGTTTATTTTTTAATCATTAGATTTTTTCTGGGCATTTTTACAACAATAGCAAATATTGCCGTCTACACTTCAATAGCATCCTTCCAAAACTATGAAAGAGGCTATGGCTTATTTGTCTTAATGCAGTATTCTCTTAGCGGACTAGGCCTATATTATTTGATTCTTTATTCAGATTACCTTGGTGTTCAAGGCTTGTATTTGTTTTTAGCTCTCTTGAATTTTATAGCCTTAATAATGATAAGAAGTTTCCCTGACTTGAACACTGAAAGTTCTTCAAGTCATGATTCAAAATCAGAAATAAAAGTGTTGTTGACTGGAGTAACTTGTTTGGCAATTCTTGGTTTTGGCATCCATGAAATGGCTGGAGTAGCACAATTCACTTATATTGAAAGAATTGGCGTTGCGATCTCAATAGAAAACCAGTCCTTAAGCAATATCATGCTTATTGCATCACTCTTAGGTGTTCCTGGATCGATGATTTGTATTGTTTTAGGGAGAAAGTTCGGTTTGTTGCCTCCCGTGTTATTTGGAGTCTTTTGTTGTCTTATAGGTATGGGTCTTTTGCTGTATACGCAAAGCTATCTCACCTATGCCCTAAGAATGTGTTTAATAGGCTTTGGTTGGTCAATAGTCTTGCCTTATATTCAAAGTCACCTTGCCAGTCTAGACAAAAAAGGAAGTGCATTAGCAGCAGGTAATTCATTTGCGACAATCGGGGCTGCAGCTGGTGCTGCACTAGGCGCCACTCTTATAGGCCAAAACAGCAATTATGATGGGCTCTTGCAAGTCTCGATGGTAATTTATATGCTTGCTGTTTTATTTATTATCATTTCAATCAAAAGTAGAAATTCAGTTCATGAGTAGTTCAGAAATCAAAGACCCAAGAGATTTTGGATTGTACATGCCAGGCGAATGGACAAAACATTCAGCCTGCTGGATGGCGTGGCCAGCTCGTGTTGATTTGTGGCCCAATATTGAAGCCACAAAAAAAGCCTACGCTGAAGTTGCAAATACCATAGCAAAATATGAACCTCTTAAGCTTTTGGTTTTGCCATCTATGCTAGAGGATGCTAAGACTTACCTATCCGAAAAAGTNGAAACCGTCGGAATGGATATCGACGATTCTTGGACGAGAGATTCTGGNCCAAACTTTCTGATTAATGACTCAGGTACTTTAGCTGGNTCTACTTGGGAATTTAATGCTTGGGGTAATAAATTTACACCTTTTAATCAAGACGCTTTAATGGGAGGTAGGATACTGAATTTAGTGGATGTGGAAGAATTTACCTCAAACATGATTGCTGAAGGCGGTGGTATTACAATCGATGGTGAGGGTACAGTTATTACCACTGAATCTTGTTTTTTAAATAAAAACAGAAACCCCAATCTAACTAAACAAGAAATAGAGAATGAGTTATGCAGAACCTTAGGTACTGAAAAAGTCATTTGGATACCGGGTGACCCAAATGAAACTGGCACAGATGGGCACATAGACGGTATTGCCGCATTTATTGAACCAGGCAGAGTGCTTGTTGAGATCAATTCTGATAAGAATGACCCTCATTACCAAGTTGGCATGAACAATCTAGAAGCTTTAAAAAATGTGAAAGATGCGAGAGGCAGAACTTTGGAAATAGATTTTATATATGAGGGAGATTATTCAATTCTTGAGTTTGATGAATGCAGGTCATACATCAATACTTATTTGGCCAATGATGCAGTAATTGTGCCTGGATATGATGATGAGAGAGATTATCTTGCCATAGAGACTTACCAGAATATTTACCCTGATAGAGACGTGGCACAAGTACAAATTTCAGATATTGCAATTGGCGGAGGCGGCATCCATTGCATAACTCAACAACAACCCAACCCATAAGACACTGTCAAGTTGCGTCAGCAATAGTCGGATATCTATTTCTAAGATACCTGTAGAGTATCCAGTAAATCAGCATGGCCAACATGCGGCACTCCAACACATAACAAAAACACTTGAATACCCAAGATTAATCGCTAATAAGGATGCAGCAATATTTGGTCCCACAATTTGACCAAGTCCTTGTGCTGCCGGTAAATAGGCTGCATAGTTCCCTCCGTGATCAAAGTTAGCAAGCGAGCCCATCTGGTAGACGTCGGTAAAAATCCAAAGCAGATTAAAAGTAAACACACTCATTAGAAACTTAGGCTCATTGATACCAAATGCCAGCATGCCAACACCTGTTGCCATGGTAATTAGAGCAATGAGAAGAGGACGCAATAATCCGAAACGATTGCTTAACAATGTTGCAATCAGGCAACCAAGAAGCGAACACAATGATGCCCAGACAAGGACCTCACTGACTAACTCAGGATTGGTGTTGCTATCTAAAGCCGCAAGCTCTATATATGTCCAGTAGGCTCCTATATTGATGTATGTGAGAAAGATTGCAAAGAGGCAAACCCATGCCAAAAGTGGCTTTGATGAATTGCTTTTATTTGTGCTTTCTAATGTTGCATCAACAGACCTTGGCTTTGGATAGCTCTTAATCCATCCAAGAAAAGGTAGGGTGAGTAGAAAGCAGACAATAAAGACCCAATAAATGCCATTCATTGATAACTGAGGCAAAATCCTCATCTCTAAAGCTTGAGAAAATGCAAAGCTGAAAAGCATCAAATTATAGGCAAGTGCAGGTCGAATTGACATGCCAAAAACAGCCATTGCAACTGCCGTGTACATACCACTGCCAAAACCAGCAAGAAAGCGAAGCCATAAGACCGTCTCATAATCGATATATTTGAGACACAGGCCGTTTGCAAGTGCAGCTAAAAAAATACCCATAAGAACAATCAGTCTTCGGTTCATATGGTTTATGGTCCATGCTGCGACTATCGCTCCTGCAGATAAGCCGCCAAGGTCCATGCCAGCAACTCTACCAACCTCAACTTCAGTAAATCCTAGCTTTGTGACCCATGCCGTACTAATCACTGGGATACCAACAAGCACTCCGTACCCTACCAGTACCATATAAAGAGCAATGGTAAGAGAACGCCAATCATCATTAATTAATACACGCCAATCATCAATGGCTAAAGCGAGTCCTGACTTAGTTATGCCTGTCATCAAAATGTCTCCATTTATCAAAGAATATTTATTTTAAGGAAAAAATCAGTATATAAGTTATTATCTCTTATTCCATTCTTGTCGTTTTAATTTAATTTTAAGAGAAGTTAACTCTTCTTTAATTTCTTTTATTTCTGAATATAAACTGTCAGTAGGATCCATTTCCGAAGAGTCAAGACCAAAAGCATTAGCTAAATCATTTATCTCAATAATTAAGGATGACAAACCGTTATATATTTCAACTTGGTCATAAACATAGTTTGTTTTGTTGGATAATTTTTTTAGTGACCTGATAGTTGAAGAAACTTTATCCAGTCTTTTTGGAAACAGTGCTTTAAATCTTGATTCTCTATGTCGATAAGCATTTGACAGTCTTTTTTCTATATTCATATTATTATATATTTTTATTGTATATATATACTAATATAGATTTTATTGAATACACAAGTAAGATTTGGTTTATCTTGTACTTGGGTTAGTCGGTTCAAATGATTTAGGATCTCGACGAAATGGAAAGATGAATTGCTGAAAATAACCTTTGGGAAATTTTTCATTCTGCAGTCCCATCTCCTCTGGCCATCTATGATCAGGAAAATAATAGGTACCAAACATTTTATCTATAAACGGGAAATGCACTGCAAAATTCTTATTATGGGTTTCAGGGTCTTTACTGTGATGCCAATGATGATACTTTGGGGTCACCAATAAGTATTTCAAGAATCCAAATTCAAAACGCATATTAGCATGCACAGTTACTGCTTGAATTGAAACAATTACTAGATACACATAAAACACGTCTGTAGCAAAACCTAGTACATAAAGAGGTATATAAGAAAATGATCTTGTTATAAAGATATCAACTAAATGTAATCTCGAACCTGAAATCCAATCAACAGATTTGATTGAATGATGCACGGCATGAAAACGCCACAAATAACTGTTCTTATGGAAAAAACGGTGAATTGTGTACTGAAATAAATCTGCAGTAAACATGGCTAAGAACAGTTGAAGCATGAAAGGTAAATTTGAGATAACACTCTGCACTTCTTGCATTCCTATATCACTAAAGAAGAGCTCTGCAGGTAACTTAACAGAAGCCGCAGTGTACTGAACTAAAAGTTGAGCTTTAAATAAATAAATTAAATCAGTTTTCCACTCAGTATGAAATTTAGTCTGTTCTGGACGTTTTGGATAGAACATTTCAATAGGTATAAAAATCAATGATAAGGCTAATATTTCTAGTAGCATCCAATCCAGGCTGATAGAAAATATACTTTGTTCAAATTCTTTAACCTCAATACCACTACCTCCTAATAAGATAGCTACAATTGAAATAGTCATGCCTGCAAAGGCATATTTTGCCTTTTGGCTGAGCAAAAAACTAAGAAAAGCAAATAAAAATGAAGCCACCAAGGTAGAAAACAAAATCCACCTAATAACTTCAATTGGGTATTTAGTCCTAAATTCCTCTGTCGTTAAATATTCAGGAAAAAGAAAACAGATCACAGCCCCAAAAGAAATAAGTGATAAAAAAATAGATAAATAACCACTTATCTTGCCTTCCCCAACTACGAGTCTTCTAGGTTCTTGATTCATAAGCAAAAAGTTTAATACTCATTATTGTAAAAAGACCTCAAGAGAAAAACACAATAAAATGTAGCAAGACTGCAATAGTGCATGACAGCCAGGCAAAAATAGTTAAATACTGAAGCTTTGAATTACCTAAGCTTATGGCGGCCAAGAAGGCTATTAGCTTTCTTAGAGCTTTGATCATTAATGAAAAAAATAAGCAAAGAACAGCCACTGCAAGAATAAAGACAAAGCCCTCAACAATTAGATAAGATTGAGAATATTCTTGATTGTGATGATACGGCAATAAAAATAAAAGGAGAGCTCCAAAAATTGAGAATTTCTTATTCTTATCCAAACTAAATATTAGGTAGAGTTTTTTATAATCTCTTTAGCAGCCTCTATTGCTTGATCTATTTTATCAGGGCGTGAACCCCCAGCGTTTGCAAAATTTGCCCTGCCCCCGCCAGTGCCTTCAAGGATGCCTGACATGGACTTAGCAATCGCTTCTGCAGAAATTTTATCTTTAAGAGTTTCAGAGACCCCTATAGAAACCCTTACTTTCCCTTTGCTGCTTAAACTACTGAGTATGATTACGCCTGATTTAATTGTATTTTTATACTGATCAATGGCTGCACGCATTACCTCAGGCTCAGTATCGTTATCTAACTGTTTCACTATTAATGAAACGCCATTTATATTTTCTGGCTCAACTCTGGTGTCCTCAGTATGAGCTGCTGCTAACTTAGCTTTGAGACCTTTAATCTCATGTTGCATTTTTTTATTACCATCGATTAACGCTTTTACTTTGCCTTCAACATCCTCACGACGGGTCTGTAATAATTCAGTGAGAGTTTCTGCAAGAAATTCTGTTTCCTCAGCCCATTTCAATGCTTTATCTCCTGTAATNGCTTCAATTCTTCGAGTTCCAGATGAAATACTGGATTCTGAAGTAACCTTAAATAAGGTAATTTCATTAGTATTTTTGACGTGCGTTCCACCACACAATTCCTTTGAAAATTCTCCCACATCAAGTACACGGACACTTTCTCCATATTTTTCTCCAAATAAAGCCATGGCTCCAGATTCCATTGCTTCATTATGTTTCATGATACTTGTTTCAACATCGATCTTCTCTTCTATTTTCTCATTTACTAAGGTCTCTATATCTCTAATCTCATCATTTGATAAAGCTTGATGATGNAAAAAATCAAAGCGTATCTTGTNGTCATCAACCAAAGACCCTCNTTGTTCTACATGATCACCAAGCACATTCATCAAAGCGGCATGTAACATGTGGGTCCCTGTATGATTCTTTGTGATTGATTCTCTTTTAATCGGATTTATGGATGCTTTAACCTTGTCATTAATTTGTATTGAACCTTTTGTTACAGAACCAATATGGATAAAAGCCTCACCAGATATTTGCGTATCAATGACTTCAAATATTCCATCTGGGCTTGAGATGGTNCCTGTATCACCAACTTGACCTCCGCTTTCAGCATAAAAAGGGGTTTTCTCTAAAATAACTTGGCCCATTTGTCCGGTTTCTAAAATATCCTGAGATTCTTCCATAAACACACCAGTGATCATTGAATCTGCTTCTACTTGCTCATAACCTAGAAATAAAGACTTAAGTTTATGGTCTAGCTCTATGCTGTCTTTATGTGAGAATTGACTGGCTTTTCTTGCCATAGATTTTTGGTTTTCCATGGCTTTATCAAAACCTTCAAGATCCATTTCCAAGTTGTGTTGTCTGGCAATATCACTGGTCATGTCCACAGGAAACCCATAAGTGTCATAGAGTTTAAAAATAAAATTCCCTGATAGGTGGTTTTCAGACAATGAAGCTATTTCATTTTCTAGTAACCTCATTCCCTGAGAAAGTGTGGAAGCAAATCGTTCTTCCTCCATCTGAATGATGCGTTTAATATAATCTGATTTTTTATTGAGCTCTGGGTAAGTTGATCCCATTTCAGTTGCTAGGGTATCAACAAGATTAAAGAAAAATGGCGACTCAATACCGAGTTCATAACCGTGTCTAAGTGCTCGTCTGATGATTCTTCTCAACACATACCCTCTGCCTTCATTACCGGGGGTAACGCCGTCCATAATTAAAAAAGCTGTCGAACGAATATGATCTGCAATAACTTGATAATGACTGTCACTGCCTTTATTAGACATGTCTTTTATCGCGTTTAATAGGTTCTGAAAAAGATCTATATCATAATTGCTGTGCACCCCTTGCATAACAGCAGCAACCCTCTCCAAACCCATTCCAGTATCAACTGAAGGGCTGGGTAGTGGTTTCATCTCTCCATCATTTTGACGTTCATATTGCATGAACACTAGATTCCAGATCTCAACAAACCGATCGCCATCTTCGTCTTCAGAACCGGGTGGACCGCCCTCAATATCTGGCCCATGATCAAAAAATATTTCACTACAAGGTCCACAAGGTCCGGTATCACCCATTGACCAAAAGTTAGATTTCTCTCCCATGCGAACTAAGCGATCTTTCTGAAGACCAATTTGGTCAAGCCAAATAGTAGCCGCCTCATCGTCATCTTCGTAAATTGTTACCCACAGGTCTTGTGGGTTAAGTTTTAATTCCTTGGTAATGAAATTCCAAGCCAAGATGATTGCTTCTTCTTTGAAGTAATCACCAAAACTGAAATTTCCTAACATCTCAAAAAATGTGTGATGTCTGGTGGTGTAACCAACATTATCTAAATCGTTATGTTTACCTCCAGCTCTCAAACAACGTTGCGCTGTCACTGCTCTTGAATAATCCCTTTGCTCACTCCCAAGAAAGACATCTTTAAATTGAACCATGCCGGCATTGGTGAAAAGCAAGGTTGGGTCGTTTCCTGGGATCAATGGAGAACTCTCCACCCGTTGGTGGCTTTTAGACTCAAAATAGCTAATGAATAATTCTCTAATTTCATTAGTTTTCATTGCAAGTCATCTCCTCATTCTTTCTTGAAGCGCTCTACGGTTGTTTTTATTTGATCCATAGTAAAGCCCCGATTACTTAGAAACTTCATCAATTTCAACTGATTATCATAATCAAGTTGTTGATTATTCCCCAACTTTTTCTCTAAAACAGTTTTGGCAATTTCTAACCACTCGTCGTCACCCACCTCATCAATAGAATTATAAATCAATTCATCATCAACCCCTCGNNCTAGTAATTCAGCAGTAATTTTTACAGGTCCTTTGCCGTTTCTCTTTCTTGANTGGACAAACATTTCCACAAATCTCTGNTCACTCAGTAATTTCTCATTTATGAGCTTNTCCAGTTGTTCATTGATTAAAGCTTTNTCAAAATTATGTTTTGATAATTTTTGATAAAGTTCATAGCGTGAATGCTCCCTTCTGGATAAATAATCCATCGCTTTTTTTCTAATCAATGTATTTTCAGAGGGTGCGTCGCTCAAAATTACTGAGGCCTAGAATTAATTACTTTCCATTCTTGGAATTTTTCTTAGCTACAGACGGTAGCGTAATTTCGAGAATCTTTTGTTTAAGAGTGCTAGCTATTTTTGGATTGTCCATAAGAAATATCCTTACATTCTCTTTTCCCTGTCCTATTCTCTCTCCGTTGTAGCTATACCAGGAACCTGATTTCTCAATGAGGTTGTTTTCAACCCCAATATCTATCAATTCTCCTTCTGTTGAGATGCCATGACCGTATAAGATTTCAAATTCAGCCAATCGGAAAGGTGGTGATACTTTATTTTTAACCACTTTAACTCGAGTCTGGTTCCTACAATTTCATCACCTTTTTTTATTGCGCCTATCCGCCTTATATCCAATCTCACTGAGGAATAAAATTTAAGTGCATTACCACCTGTAGTGGTTTCTGGGCTTCCAAACATGACGCCTATTTTCATTCGTATTTGATTAATAAAGATAACCATCGTGTTTGATTTTTTAATGTGTGCAGTTAATTTTCTAAGGGCTTGTGACATTAATCTTGCTTGCAAGCCAACGTGGTGATCGCCCATTTCTCCTTCTATTTCAGCTTTCGGTGTTAAAGCTGCGACCGAATCGATAACAATCATATCAATAGCTCCTGAAGACACTAGCATGTCTGTTATCTCAAGGGCTTGTTCACCAGTGTCTGGTTGAGAGACTAGTAAATCATCCGTATTGACTCCAATTTTCTTTGCATAAATTGGGTCTAAAGCATGTTCAGCATCTATAAATGCTGCAGTACCGCCAGCTTTTTGGCATTCTGCAACGACTTGTAATGTCAGTGTTGTTTTACCGGATGCCTCAGGTCCATAAACTTCAGTAACTCTGCCTTTAGGTAAACCGCCAATGCCGAGTGCTGCATCAAGACCGATTGATCCGGTTGAGATGGCTTCGATTGAGAGATCAAGATTATCTGCACCCAGTTTCATTAAAGACCCTTTGCCAAATTGTTTCTCGATCTGACTAAGTGTTGATTCTAGTGCTTTATCTTTATTTTTTTGACCCATATTTGTTTAACTCTGAAAAATATTTTAGACATAAATGATAATGAGATTATATCCTTTTAAGGAATATAATTCTTGATAGATTTTGTGTCATTTCGTTCTCGATACACAATGATCAAGCCTCCAAAAATAATAACCATGGCGCCGACCCAAACATTAGAATCAACAGACTCATTAAATATTAAATAGCCAGCCAATGTAGCCCAAATCAGTCCTGTGTATTCAAAGGATGCAAGCATTGATGCTTCCGCTTTTTGATAGGCTAAATTAAAGAAAATAATTGAAGCTCCACCAACTATTCCGGTTATAAAAAAAAGACCCCAATCCCATGGGGTTGGTGTTATCCAAGTGTTTAAACTCCCAAGACCGCCAACAATTGTTGGTCCAAAAAACATATAGAAAGTCAGATTGTAAGCACTGTCTTTATTGGATAACTTTCTTGAAGTTAAAGCAATGAGAGCGTAACAAACCACACCAATAATTGCGTATATGGTGCCGTAGTCAATAAACCCTTTTGTGGGTTCTAAAATGATTAACATTCCAATAAAACCTATGCCCACTGCAAACCATCTAAAAGGCCCTACTTGCTCGCCTAATAAAGGGCCTGAGAGAGCCGTTATTAATATCGGTGCTATAAAAACAATAACCATCACATTCACCAAGGGTATCATCCCTAAAGCGGCAAAAAATGTTACGGTTGAAATGCTCATTAAAATTGTTCTCAGTAGGTGCCAGTTTTTAACTTCAGTACGGAAGGAATCTTTGCCATTAGCTAAATAGTTAGCTACGCCTATGATCACTAAGGCAAAAGCTGCTCTTAAGAAAGTCACTTGCATGACCGAGTAAGTAACTAACAAAACTTTAGCCACCACATCGAGAACAACCATTAGAAAGACTGCAAATAGCATGGTCGCAATAGCTATATAAATTCTATTATTAGTCAAAATTTAATTACTTTTTTATTTAATCTGATCGCAACCGCCCTTGACGGGCAGGGTTGTCTTCTTAAACAACTGATCAACCTCTTCCTGGGCCTTTGTGTCGGCAGCTTTCATTATAAGATTTGGCGTTAAATGTTCAGCAAATAAATTTATAAAGCCAATTGCAAAACGACTCAGTATCATCCCTCTTCTAAAACCAAAATAGGTCGTACATTTTGGGAAGATATTCTCGCCACTCACTGCTAAAAAGTCCTCATGGTCATCACATTCATAAGCCATACCTGAGATGACGCCAATGCCCATACCCATTTTGACATAGGTTTTTATAATATCAGCATCGCGAGCTGCAAAGACAATGTTAGGAACCAAGTTATGTTTATTAAAGGTGTCTGAGAAACTCGTATCTGGACCAACACTAAAGGCATAAGTAACCAAAGGCTCCTTAGCTAAACGTCGAATAGTAAGCTTCTTTATGTCTTTTTTGATTGGGTGATCCAGTGGAGCAATAATAGCATTGAACCAATGGTAAGCAGGAAGTAAGACCAACTCCTTGGTTAAGCCTTCAAGATCAGTGGCTATCGCTAAATCAACCTCATTAGCTAAAACCATTTCTCTGATTTGCTCAGAAGACCCTAGTTTTAATTCTAATTTGACCTTAGGAAAATCCTCTTTGAAGATTTTTATGATTTCAGGAAGTATATATCGAGCCTGAGCACTGGTAGCAGCAAGAGACAATACGCCTTCATCAATATCAGAGATTTGGTTGCTGAGTAATTTGATATTATTAACATCTTGTAAAATCTTTTTTGCATACCAAACCACCTCTTCACCAAAAGGAGTCAAACTAACTATTTTCTTACCTTTTCTGGAAAAAATAAAAGCGCCTAATTCACCTTCAAGTAATTTAATTTGTTTACTAATTCCAGGCTGACTGGTGCTAGAAGATTCAGCAGCCTTACTGATATTGAGCTGATTTTCAACTATAGAAAGGAGATATTTAAATTGCGTTAGAGTCATAACTAAACTTAATTTATAAAAAAATCATTATAACAAAATGTTATATGCGATATTGATATAATATTTAATTATTATCTATTAAGGACGACCTTTAACTACCACTGCTTCATACATGATTCCTTCTTTGAAGGCTGCAGGCCATTTAGCACCAATGCGTGGATTATTCATCAACACTAGAGGGAAACATTCACTTAATTGACTGGGCTCTCTAATTTTAGAGCTCATTGTATAACAAAACATTTGGCTGCCCTCAGCACCGTCCACCCACCATTGACCTTTGTATTCAGTATTGGATTGCTAATTCTCCACCCCGATCAAAGAAAACATCGATATCAAAAGCATTGGGCTCTATTTGGACGGTGTACCTAATGGTCGAAGAAAATAGATTGGTCCAATAATCTGGTTCTGCATCAGTTTCTTCAGTGAGTTGGGTTGAGATAATAGAACTGAATAAGAGGCTAAAAAAGAACGCAAGAAGAATATAAGATTTTTTCATAAGCATAAATTAATTATGACATATTTATATGAAATAAAATTACTTGAAAAAATCAGCTAAGGCAGCACCAAAATTATTATGATCAACTAAAAATGAATCGTGCCCGTTAATAGAGGGAAGTTTCAATAACTTTACGTCATATTTGTTACTTTTAAAGGCACTATAAAGATCTTCCTGACACTGGTACGGAAAGATATAATCCTCNTCAACGCCTATGATAAGAACCCTATCAAGATTGAATGTTTCAATAGCTTCTNCAATATTTTTATAATCTTCCGTCAAATCAAAAGCATCAATCGCGTTTGATAAATAAAGATATGAGTTGGGATCAAAATCAATTATAAAATCATCCGATCGTCGTTTTAAGTAGTCTTGTATTTGAAACCTATTTCCAAATAAATCTGCCCTTTTTGCAATGTCTTTAATGAGTTTTCGACCGAATCTTTTGTTCCATTCTGTTGGAGATCTATAGGTAATCATTCCTAAAAATCTAGCATGTTTCATGCCTTCAAGAGGGAGATCTGTATCACTATAATCGCCTGCTTTCCAGTCTGGATCTGAGGTAATCATTAAACGTTGTAAAGACCTTAAGGCTATGGAAAATGGTCTGGAAGATGCTGCAGCAGAAATTAATACAAGTTCATGTGTAATATTTGGAAACTGCTTAATAAAGCTTAAAGCTGTCATCCCACCCATTGAAGGACCTATAATCGCACTTAATTTCTTAATCTTGAGCTTTTCAAGTACTGGTTTTATTGAAAATGCAATGTCTGCAATGCTTATTTCAGGAAAGGAAAGTTTGTATCTTTTAGCTGTTCCAGGGCTTTTACTGGATGGTCCTGATGAACCAAAACAACTACCCAATGAATTCACACAAATGACAAAATACTTATCGGTGTCTATAGGCTTGTTTTTGCCCACAATATTCTCCCACCATCCAAAACTTTCATCCTCTTCAGATGAGGCGATATGNGCTGAAGGAGACAACCCAGTTGTAATAAGTATGGCGTTACTTTTTTTAGCGTTTAATTCTCCTAATGTTTCATAAGCAACAGTAATTGGATCATCGAAACTCAACCCATTTTTAAAATTAAATGGTGGCTCAATCGTTAAAAGTTTTCTTGCGTTTTCCTTCATTTNATTATTTGTATTATCNAATAAAGGAATTTGAGAAAACCAAATAAATAATTATTTATATAGATCTAAAAAGTCTAAGCGACAACATTGAAAGGGATTAAAATATCATCCAGAAATTGCGTTTATATAAATAGACTAAAAAATCTTGCTGGAAAATGATTTATAACAACATTATTGAAACCATTGGTAATACTCCAATCGTCAGGATAAACAACATGGGTCCTGATGATCAAAATATTTTTGTGAAATGTGAAGCATTCAATCCTCTAGCTTCAGTAAAAGACCGATTGGCAATTGCAATCATTAATGATGCTGAGGAATCAGGAAAATTAAG
>JGI26060J43896_10000438_pt1 | contig 15264 bp, 13 predicted proteins | sample MarorgKNORR_S2LV_6_FD_43896 | JGI IMG/M metagenome (IMG submission 43896) | reverse complement strand
GCTCCTGTGAAGAAAGCTGATAATAAAGCTAATAATAAGGTAGCTAAAAAAATTACAGAGCAAAAAGGGAAGTCTTTACCAAAAAATAACGATGCAGATAATCAAAGAGTATTACCTTGGGAAGACATCATTCCTCCGAAATCATAATTTTTTCTTCAATGTAATCTAACAAGCCGTCACTAGCCTCATCAAGAAGATCTAAAACTAACTCGAAACCATTGGTCTTTCCATAATANGGATCTGGTACTTCAGTCCATTCAGCTTGTTTTGAAAAGTCTAAAAAAAGAAGCAGTTTTTCTTTATCTTTATGATTCATCATTGATTCAATTTGAGAAAAATTCATTTCATCCATTGCTAGAATAAGGTTAAATTTAGAAAAATCAGATCTATTAATAACTCTGGATCTTTGCGAAGAGAGATCAATACCTCTTTTTAAAGCTGCCTCTTGAGATCTCTTATCTGGCTGCTGCCCATGGTGATAATCGTGTGTACCGCAAGAATCAACAAAAATGATATCGCTTAACTTTCTTTGTGTTATTTTATGTCTAAAAATACCTTCAGCTGTTGGCGAACGACATATGTTTCCCATGCAAACAAATAAAACCTTAAATTTATAACCTTTTTCTGAAATCATATTAAAATGATCTAAATATTCTGCGAACTGTTTCTAAATCATACTGTGTATCAACATCTGGACCAGGGATTGTATCTGCTTCATCAACGATAATATTAATACCTAAGTCAAAGGCTCTTAGTTGTTCTAGCTTATACTTTATTTCAGTTTTAGAAGGCTCTCCATTACTGAATACCTTAAGAGAATTAGCAGTGTATGCATAGATGCCAATATGTCTCCAAAATTTCTGTAACTTATTTTCACTATGCACGGTGCGTTTAAAAGAAATTGCTTTTTTTGTTTCGCAAATAAAGTCAACCTTAACAACATTAGGATCTTCTATGTCTTTTTCCTCTAAAATAAGTGTTGCAAGTGTTGCAATACATAAGCCAGAAGTCTCAACAATCATATTAGCAAGCTGATCTATATTCTCATGAGGCATCAAAGGATTATCGCCTTGGAGGTTTACAATTACTTGATCATCAACCCAATTCTCATAATTCGCAATCTCATTAATACGGTCTGTGCCTGACTGGTGATTCGAATCTGTCATTATTGTTTTGGCATTAAAACCTTTAGTAATGTCCATAATAATTTGACTATCTGTAGCAATAATTACCTCTTTAGCTGTCGATCTTATAGCCGCATCATAAACTCTTTGAATTAAGGGTTTTCCTTCAATATCAACCAAAGGTTTGCCAGGTAGTCTTATTGACTCATACCTAGCTGGAATAACAATTACATAATCTAAACTCATGATTTATTCTCAATAACCTCATTAAGAAGTGAGTCAATCTTAGACCCATCCTTTATTTCTAATTTAGGATCCAGAAGCCATGTGTTATCTTCCACCCTTCCTTGATACTTGACATAATCCTTGGGAGTTATGAATAAAGGAATCGTTTTGATATTTTGAATCGTACCTAAATCAATCTCTCCATGATCCTCAGTTATGACTGGTATTATTTTTAGTCCTTCTCTTTTGAGTTCTGAATATAATTTCTCTGGATTGCCTATACCTGCTAGGACCTGAACTTCTGTATCTNAAAATTCAATAATTGGCCTCACTTGATTCCCATTTATTTCTCTTACTTCATCATTGATTAACTTAAAATACTCAATTTGATAATTTGACAATAGAGGTTCTTCTTTTATTGATTCTTGTGAACCATTAACCATTAATAAATCAACTGAAGAGATTCTTGCAACATGTTCTCTAAGCGGACCAGCAGGTAACATCATATTATTTCCGAATAACCGAGTTCCATCGATGACTAATATTTCTAAGTCTCTATCCAGAGCATAGTGTTGCAAACCATCATCAGAAATAATGACATCAACGCCCTTCTCTTTTAAGAGCTTTGCAGCTTTTATCTTATTCTTACATACACAAACCATTGCTTTAGATTCCTGAGCTAAATAGACAGCCTCATCTCCGTATTGAGTAGCAGAATGATCCGAATTGATAATAATTGGCTCCTGTCTCTTCTTATTGCCCTTGTAGCCTCGTGAAATGATTCCAACTTTCTGATTCTTTTTACTCAACTCTTCACTCAACCAAAGTGTAATAGGTGTTTTACCTGTGCCACCAATTGAAATATTACCAACGATAATTACTGGAATACCTACATTGATTATGTTGAGAAAACCACTTTCATATAAGAATCTTCTTAAATAGACTATGCATCGATAAAATACAGATAATATCCTTAAGATTATTGGCGGCCTTAATCCCTCATACCAAATAGAATTTAGAAATTTATGACTAAACTTTCTCATTAAACTGTAATTTATGAAGTAGTGCGTACTCTGAATTATTTCTGATCAATTCATCATGAGTCCCTATCTCCACAATCTCTCCTTCAGAGAGCACACATATTCGATCTGCTTTTTCAATTGTGGAAAGACGATGAGCAATAACCAGTGTTGTCCTATTTTTCATTAGATTCTCTAGTGCTTCCTGAATGTATTTTTCTGATTCTGAATCCAAAGATGATGTAGCCTCATCAAGAATCAGTATTGGTGTATTTTTTAGTAATGCTCTAGCAATAGCTATTCTTTGTCTTTGACCGCCAGACAAAAGGACACCTTGGTCCCCTACTTTTGTTTCGAGCCCATGAGGTAGTTTTTCTATAAATTCATCTAAGTGGGCAGCACTGATTGCTTTATCTATTGCTTCGCTAGAATAATCCCCATAAGCAATATTATTCATAATTGTGTCATTAAAGAGTGTAACCTCTTGCGTCACTACACTGATGTTAGCCCTTAATGAGGAAAGTGAATATTCTTCTATACTTTGATGATCAATAGCTAGAAAACCACTAGAGATGTCATAGAATCTTGGTAAAAGATTAACCAATGTAGTTTTACCACTTCCTGATTTACCTACAATTGCCACAGTTTCTCCAGACTTAATACTTAAATTAATATTTTTGAGTGTTGACCCATATTGTGGATCATATGAGAAGGTTATATCTCTAAATTCAATTGAACCTTTTAGAATTCCAGCTTCTTGATGCCCAATATCTTGTTCATTATTTTCATCAATTAATATAAATATACTTGATGCGGCTGCAACTCCTTTCTGAATCATAGCATTAACATTGGTCAATCTTTTTAGTGGCGTCATCAATAAAACCATTGCTGTAATAAAACCACTGAAGTCCCCCACACTCATGGTATTTTTTACCTCATCTGTTGTTGCCACAAAAACTACACCCGCTACTCCGAGTGATGCTATAAAAATAGTTAAAGCATCGCCGATAGCCTTAGTTGATAAAAGCTTAGTGTTATGCTTTCTATTATTTTCATTAATGACTGAAAATTTCTCATTTTCAAAATCTTGTCCATTGAAAATTTTTATAATTCTATGATTCTGTAATGTTTCCTTGATGGCATGTGTAACATCGCCCATGGAATCTTGGATTCTTTCGCTATACCTTCTAAATAACTTGCTCAAAGATCTAACAAGTAAAGCAATGATAGGTGCTGCCAAAAAAATGACTTTTGCTAATGTAGGGCTGAGGTAAATCATATAGATAGTAAGAACGATGATAGTCAATGTATCTCTAATAAGAATCGTAATAATATTAGATGTTGATTCAGCAACTTGCTCTATGTTAAACGTGACTTTTGAAAGCAGCTCTGCATTTGATTTTCTATCTAAAAATATTGTTGGCAGATATAAAAATTTATTATATATTTCAGCTCTTAGTGATTTAATAACCTGTCTACCAATCCAGGCAATATTATAAGTTGAGAAAAATCCAGAAAGACCTCTAATAAAAAAAATAAAAATAACAATTAAAGGTAAATAACCCTTAATTTGATCTATACTTTTCGAGTTTTCTGTACCAGCGAAGCTATCGGTTAATGTTTTAATTAAAAAAGCAAAACCAGTATCTGTGATAGCAAATATTAGCATGGCTAGTGCTCCGAAACTAAACATGAGCCAGTAATGAGATGCGTACCTCAATAATCTTAAATAAGTTTTCAAACCATCATTCATGTCAAAATATTATACGCTACTTTGGTGCCCTAGAAGCTTTTCTAAATATGAGGTAATTATGAAGATTATCCAAGTCTTTTTTAGTAATAATTATATATATTTTAACTTGCCTAAACGTAATTCAATGACAGTATCTAGTTTTTTAGCTAACTGCTGATTATGTGTTACAACGATTAGAGCAGACCCTGAGGTCTCATTCAGTTCAAGCAGACATTCAAAAACAGATTCTGCAGTTTCTGGATCAAGGTTACCCGTTGGTTCATCAGCTAAAATAATATTGGGTTTCCCAATCATTGCTCTAGCAACAGCAACTCTTTGACATTCTCCACCAGAAAGCTCTGAGGGCCTGTGATCAAGTCTCTCACTAAGACCTATTGCTGATAACAATATTCCAGCCGCTTTCTTTGCCTTTGAGATCCCTATTCTCCTCACAAGGAGTGGCATCATTGTATTCTCAAGTGCAGTGAATTCAGCAATAAGATGATGAAATTGATAAATGAAACCAAAGTATTCATTTCTCAATTTACTTGTGGCTTTATCAGATAAGGTAGATGTATCACTGCCATCTATCTTAATGTTTCCAGAGTTAGCTTGATCCAGCATGCCAATAATTTGAAGCAAAGTAGTTTTTCCACTTCCCGATGGTCCAATAATTCCTATCGTCTGTTTTTCATGAATATTTAAATCAATGCCATCAAGAACTTTTATTAACTCAGAACCCTTGTTAAATACTTTCTTAATATCCTTTAGTTCTAATAACACTTTTTGCATATCTAGTTGTCCATTTTTAATAGTACTGCAGGATTTAGTTTAGATGCTCTATAGGATGGCACCAATGATGAAATAACTGAAAGAAATAGAACTACTGTGAATATCATCAGAACCTCCAACCAATCAATTCTTGTAGGTATCTCATTCAGAAAATATATTTCTGCTTGATACAAGGATACACCAAAGATTTTCTCTATGAATTGAATCAGCACAGTTAAATTAAGAGTAATAACTACACCTAACAATATACCAATGATGGAGCCTATGGTCCCTAAAACCAAGCCAATTGAAAAAAATATTCTAAAAATACCAGATTGATTCACCCCCATGGTCCTAATAATACCAATGGTAGATCTTCTCTGTCTGATCATCATGATGAGTGTCGAAACAATGTTAAATGAGGCAACACAAAGAATAATAAGTAGCACCATAAATATTATTTTTTTTGTTAACTCCAGGGATCTAAAGAAATTAGGATTTTGTTTTGACCAATCACTAACTAAGAAGCCTCCATTGGCTTCCAATGCAATATCCCTTATTTCATATCTAGCTATATCAGGATTATTAAATTCAATGTCATACCCGTCTATTTGATTCTTTAATTGAAGAAATATTTGTGCATCAAGAATATTTATTAGAACCAGATTTTGATCGAAACTAAAGATACCCGATTGAAATATTCCACTGACATTGAATTTTTTTAATCTGGGCAATCTCCCAAAAGGAGTCAAGGCATTATCTTGAGTCATTAATGTAATGGTATCTCCCATTTTGACATTCAATTGCTCCGCAAGACCACTGCCTATAACAACATTATAATTTCCTTTTTTCAAAGTATAGAAGTCGCCTTCTGTAATTAGATTAGAGACTTTCTTTGACAGACCATTTTCAACTGGAGAAATAGCCTTTAACTGTACAGCGGAAAACTGATTGTCACCAATTACTATGATTTCGCGATTAATAAACACTGAATAAGACTTAACTTTGGAATTATTATTGAGAACCAAAGGTAATGTTTCCTTATCTTGAGAACCTTGAGCATAAGTAATAGAAGCATGGGGTAATAAATTTAATATTCTCTCTTTTACCTCAATCTGAAAACCATTCATCACTGACATTACAGTTATAATAACTGCAACACCTAAACTAATGCCCAACATACTGAAAATAGATGCATTGGATAGAATAAATGCTCCAGATTTTGCTTTCATAAATGATTTTAAAACTGCGTATTCATATCCTTTATTGATCATCTTTACTAACCGTTATGAAAACGAGTAATGTTTGCTGGATCTTGCTTTCCTGCTTTGATGGAAGGAATTAAACAAGCAAGGATACTCAAAATAATAGCTGAGGAACATATAATAGTAATTTCATTGGTTTTTATTAGATATGGCATTGAATCAATGTAATAAAGTCCTGATGGAAATAAGTTTAGATTAAATAAATAGTCCAATACTCGTTCTAATTGATCAAGGTTCAAAAGCGTAGTGATTCCTAACAAACAACCAAAGAAGATGCCAGTAAGAACATTAATCATTCCTTGAAAAAAGAAAATATGAGAAATGTCCAATGAATTAAAACCTATAGTTTTGAGTACTGCAATTTCTTTCTTTTTTGCATCAATAGACATTGAGAGCATTACAATCACATTGAACATGGCTATGATGACAATAAGAAACAGTAAGGAGCTCATTGTCATTTTTTCTATGTTGATTGCTCTGAATAGTACTGAATTATCTACAGTCCAATCTGATATCCTATAGTCTTCTCCATCAAGCATCATTCTGAGCATATTTGAGATTCTCTTGGCTTGATAAATATCAAACAAATCGATTGATATTTTCTTTGCAAACTCGTTGGACTTGACTAATTCATAAGCATCCTCTTCATTTATAAGAATGAGGGATGCATCATACTGTTGCAAACCATAAACCAATATTTCTTTGATTTCAAAAGTCTGATTATTTGAAAATGAAACCTTACCTTTTTTACTGATACTAGGAATAGTCAAAGAAATCCTATCGCCCAGTTCAAGATTCATTCTTTGAGCCAAGCCTTGTCCTATAATCAATTCTGATCTATCAATAGAATTACTTTTAATTTTCAGCAAAGGATCATTCGTAGGGAGATTAGTGTTAAAACTTTTAACAAGAACAGCTGAGGTTTTTTTATTGTATTCAATAAGTCCCTTTACCTGATAATCTTGAGTGACTTTCTTAATTTCTTCAATTTGACCTAAGCGTTCTATTAAATTATCACTAGCAGCTCTGGATTCCTTAAAAGAAATAGTAATATGAGAATTAAGTTGTAAGATTCTCTGGTGAATTTCAGATTCAAAACCATTCATAACTGAAAGAATAATAATCACCGCTGCTATACCAATTGAGATAGCTATTATAGAGCTAAGAGTCACTATGGATATAAAGCGACTTTCTTCTTTTGATCTTAATAACCTATATGCAATAAATAATTTATTCCTCAAAGGTTTACCTCACTATTAGCTGTTATTGAATATCATAATTAGTTTCACAGCAAAGACGAAGAAAAAAAAAATTAATTTATGAAATAATACTCTGCTTAATCTCTATCTATGCGTATGAACGAAAATTATCAAACCATTCTTTTTGAAGGTATTGCTTCTCAATTAAAGAGGAAGGTAAACTGTATTGGTCAACTATATGGATCTGCAATGAGCTTGGCCATAGCAGAGTGCTTAATAGAATCTAACAATATGAAGGTCGTCATTACTCCAAATATAGAGACGTCTGAGACTCTTTTAAATGAAATTAAATTTTTTAATCAAACTAATCAGNTTGTAGAAGTATTACCGGATCTTGAAATTCTACCATATGATATNTCCCCTCCTAATATTGATACTGTTTCAAAACAATCAGACATACTCTATAAATTAGCTCATAAAAAAATTGATCTTTTAATAGTTAGTGCCACAAATTTACTCTGGAAGCTCCCGCCTAAAGAGTACATTATAAATAGCAGTTTTAAACTCAATACGAATCAAATATTTGACATTGATACCCTTAGATACAAGTTAAGATTAGGTGGTTACAAAAGGGTATCGATGGTCAAAAATCCTGGAGATTTTAGTATAAGAGGATCTCTGGTAGATCTATATTCCCCATCTTTAGATGATCCTCTTAGAGTTGACTTTAGCGATGACATTATTGACTCATTAAGAATCTTTGATTCTGAAAATCAACTTACATTAAGAAAAGTTGATCAAGCAATGATTATCCCTGCTAATCATTACCCAAACAGTTCTGAAGCATTTGATATTTTTAAAGAAAATATGAGAAATAGTTTTGAGGGCAATCAAATGGATTGGCCCTTATACAATCTTATAGAAACAGATGCCGCTTCATATGGTGTACATAACTACATTCCATTCTTTTTTAAATCAATGAATACCATTTGGGATTATGTCGAAGACAATACTCATATTTATTGCATGAGTGAATCCATCGAATCCATCAAAATTTACCAAAAACTAATAGAAGAGAGATATCAAAGTGTAAAAGAAAACGATCAACCGATGATGAAACCTGATGATTTATTCATAAATTCTAATACACAAATTGAAATCATCGAAAGCAAAAAGCCCGTAATATTACAGTCAGTAAAATTTAGACTGAATAAGAAAAAAACAATTATTAACTTAGAAACACAACCCATCTTATCTCATAGTAAAGGTGACCATAATTCTTATAAAGAAATAATTGAAGAGTTGATGGCTAAAAAAGACCTAAAGAAAATACTGATTTCAGCACCGACTGAGAATAGAAAATCTATGATTATTAGCCACATTAAGAATCATACCGAGAGTATTGTTGAAGCGGAATCATGGGAAGATTTTCTAAATCAAAATGAGATGTTCAGTATTACTAAAAGATCGATCAGTGAAAGTTTCTATATGGAGAGCAAGAAAATAGCTGTCATTGGTGAAATAGATTTATTTGGTCGGACAACCAGAAGTAGGATAACTCGCAATAGAGCTTCGAGAGATCCTATGGCAATAATAGAAAGCCTAAAAGATCTAGATGTTGGCTCCCTAGTTGTACATAAAGATCATGGTATTGGAAAGTACAATGGACTAACAAAACTAATTATTGATGATGTGGAGTCTGAATTTCTATCATTATCGTATGCNAAAGGTGATTTACTGCAAGTGCCTGTTACTCTCATGGATCAAGTTTCAAGATATATTGGAGAAAGCTCTGATGAAAGTATTTTAAGTAATTTAGGCAATGATCAATGGATAAAAATATGTAAAAAAACAAAAGATCAAGCTCATGATGTAGCAGCAGAATTACTGGATATCTATGCAAAAAGATCTTTAATTCTTGGAAAAAGTCAGGTCGTTGATTCCAATAATTATGCGAAATTCTGTGAAGGTTTTGAATACGTTTTAACTAGAGATCAGTCAAAAGTTATTGAGGAAGTATTGGATGATCTCGCATCAAGCAATTCAATGGATCGATTGGTTTGTGGAGACGTTGGTTTTGGAAAAACAGAAGTTGCTTTGAGAGCTGCTTTTACTTCTGCAATCAATGGGTACCAGGTTGTGATCCTAGTTCCAACCACAATATTGGCACAACAACATTATGAAACCTTCACAGAACGATTCTCTGATTGGCCAATCAATATAAACTTAATGACAAGAACCCAAACCAAAAAAGCTAAAGATCTACTTACTGAGAACATAAGAAATGGTACAGCCGATATTATAATTGGAACCCATGGAGTACTCTCAGAAAATATCAAGTATAAAAACCTTAGTCTCGTTATCGTTGATGAAGAGCATCGATTTGGTGTAAGACAAAAAGAAAAACTTAAAAAAATAAAAGAGAATATTGACTATTTAGCACTCACTGCGACGCCGATTCCAAGAACATTAAATATGGCAATAGGTGAATTAAAAGACATTTCAATGATCACTACTCCCCCTGAAAATAGAATGCCAGTAAAAACATATTTGAGTCAATGGGAAAATAGTTTAGTAAGAGAAGCATGCCAAAGAGAGATCAATAGAGGTGGTCAAATTCTATTTGTGCACAATAGAATTGAAGACATAAATAATATTGCTGAAAATATTAAGAAGATTGTACCTAATATTTCCATTGGTATTGCGCACGGTCAAATGAAGGAAAAAGTATTGGAAAAAATTATGATGCAGTTCTACAGCAATCAGTTTGATCTTTTATTAGCTACATCAATAATAGAAAGTGGGCTTGATATACCCAATGCTAATACTATCATTATCAATCAAGCTGAGAGATTTGGATTAGCACAATTGCATCAACTCAGAGGACGTGTCGGAAGATCTGAGAGACAATCTTATGCATATCTTCTCATTCCACCAAAACATAAATTAACGCCTCAAGGCGAGAAAAGGTTACAAGCTATTGAAGCAATTGAAGATTTAGGTGTAGGTTTTATTTTAGCCACTCATGATTTGGAAATAAGAGGAGCAGGAGAAATACTCGGAGACGAACAAAGTGGGCAAATTCAAAAGATAGGTTTTACCTTATACAAAGACATTCTAGAGCAAACAATAAATACAATGAGGAGTGATGGTAGTAATCCAGTTATTGAAAGTTTCTCAACTGATATTAATTTGAATATTCCAGCCTTGATCAATGAAGAATANATGCCTGATGTGCATTTAAGATTGACTATGTATAAGAGAATTTCATCAACTTTTAATAATAAAGATCTCAATAAAATAAAAAGTGAATTATTGGATCGCTTTGGTAATCTTCCTGAATACACTGAAAACTTAATTGCATTAACCAAAATGAGAAACAATGCTAAAACTATAGGCATTGAGAAAATTAGAGTTGATAAAAAATATGGAAGGTTATATTTCAACCCTACTTCAACAATTGACACTCAGCTTTTAATTAATTTAATCCAAGAGAAAGCTGAATATAAGCTCTACCCAGATCAATCTCTAGGTTTTAGTGGTAATTTTGAAGATACAGCAGACCGATTTAAAAAAGTTAAATCAATTATAAACTACCTAACAAATGGTTGAGTTTTAGAGTTGATTCCTTNAAAGAATGCTNAATNATTCCATTATTTATAGCTTTGCATCTTAAAGTATCAATTTTTTTACTCATCTCATTTCCATTAATATCGAGGTCTAAGTNATCAAGTAAATAAGGCATTTGTGATTCCATGTTACAAACTAAAACAAAATCACATCCTGCTGATAAAGCATGGTTTATTTTTTCATTCATACTTAACTCGCTATTCACTGCTTTCATCATTAAGTCATCTGAAAAAATTAATCCACTGAATCCAAGCTCTTTCCTTAATATTATTTTTAACCAGCGCTTAGAAAACGTAGCTATATGTCCATCTACAAGCGGATAGTGAATGTGTGCTGTCATAATTGCATCGAGATGCTTATTCATCAATTGTAAATAGGGTTTGATATCATTCATTAGTTCATTCATCTCTCTTTTATCAACAGGAAGTTCAGTATGAGAATCTAGAATAACTCCGCCATGGCCAGGAAAATGCTTCCCAATCGAAGCCATACCAGATAATTTAAGTCCATCAATATAAGAAGCGGCTAACTCTGNAATAACATCAGGATCCGAATGAAATGAACGATTACCAATGATTGTTGAATNACCATAATCTACATCTAAAACAGGAGCAAAACTAAAATCAATGTTAACCTCAGCTAACTCTAAGCTCATTATCCTGCCAGCCAATAATGCTGACTCCAGGCCTTCTGATTTAGATTTGTCATAGAGTTTTCCCAAGGTTCGCAATGATGGAAGTGGGTAAAAATTATTTAAAAATCTTTGAACACGACCTCCTTCTTGATCCACACAAACAATTAGCTCTGGTGACTTGATGTCTTTTATGGCATTGATAAGCTCTTGCAGCTGAGTTTTATTCTCATAGTTTCTAGAAAATAAAATGACCCCACCCACATAATTACTATTGAGATTCTTCGTATCATCCTTTGAAAGAACTGTGCTTTCAATTGAAATAAATAAGGGCCCCAAATTCATCTTAAATCTTATTGAATTAGAACTGAAGTGCCAATATCAACAAGATCAAATAGTTCGATGACATCATCATTATTCATATTAATACAGCCCTTGGAACGTGGGATATTAAGAGAAAACTCATCTGGTATGCCATGAATATAAATATATCGTTGCATCGTATCGACATTACCCAATCTATTTTTACCTACCTCAGTACCACTTAACCATAGGATCCTAGTAAGGATCCAATCACTATTTTGATCATGCTGGTTATTTATTGAATACACTTCCCCTGTTGACCTCCTTGATTTGAATATCTCACCTCTGCTTGCATTCATGCCTATTTTTGCTCTGATAATATGTTTACCGCGAGGAGTGCAATAACTATTCTTTTTCTCACCTGGACCTAATTTAGCGGTAGAGACTGGGTAAATATATTCTTGTTTAAGTGAATTCAGGATCAATGATTGATCGGCTATGGATACAAGAATAGTGGACATAATTTTAGTCAGATGAATGCATCTGTGTAGCAAAAGTATTTAAAGCTTTGTTATCTATTTTTTCAAGATATTGCTTGAGAGTAGTATTTTTTTTATCAAAATCATTCTCAGATAACATGCCAGTTATAAATTCATATCGTATATATAGGAGGTAGGTATTTAGTACATCAATCGTGCAATAATCTGCTATTTCAGTTATGTTTCCATCCAAATACAAACTCCATACTTCTGCGCCTGAAGATAATTTCTTTCCTGGCATTTTCAAACCTTTAGTAATGACATCTAGCCCGGATATATTACTAATATTGTGATTAGATAGAAGATCTTTTAAATCAACATGTTTGTCGCTTAGAAGAGTGTTTTTAGTTAAATGTTTAAGACTTCTACAATTCAAAACAGGCACATCAAACATCTGGCCATTCCATGAAATTAAAACATCCGACTCTTCAAATGATTTAAACACATCAAGTAAGATAGATTTTTCATTGCAAGTCTCATCAAGCTTGTAAGACTCTATATTTAAGCTATCTGAGTTATCAGTTAATATTGATACTGCAATAATTTGATGTAAATCATAAGGTAAGAATTCGCTACCATTTCTTTGATGTTGTTGAAAAAACATAGACTTACCTATGTCTTCTTCAGTCAATCCATCTAAGTTAAGTTGCTCTCTTCCAAAATCCAGATCCGGTATGGTTTCGATATCGAATACTAGTCTATTCACTTACTTTCCTTCCAAAACAACAAAAGCAATAGAGAGTGGAGGCTCATCACTAAAACTAACATGTGATTTATCAATCCCTTCATTATTAAAAAGTAATTGCATTTTTTTTGATAAAACCAATTTAGGTTTACCAGTATCCATTCTAATAAAGCCAAAATCTTTCCAGGTGATGCCTTTGGAAAAACCAGTTCCAAAGGCTTTAGCTGCAGCCTCTTTTCCAGCGAAACGATTGGCAATAAAATGAACTGGATTTTTTTCTTGATCAAATAATTTCATTTCTTCTGGGTGCAAAAGCTTTTCAGCTAGGCCATTGCCATACTTATCATGCATCCTCTGAATACGATCTATATTGACCATATCAACGCCAATACCATAAAGATTCACTTTCGGGCCTCAATCATTATAGTCTTCATAGTATTTACAGCTTCAGCTATCCCTGTATCTAATGATTTTGCAATAATTGAATGGCCAATATTCAATTCTTGTATTTCATTAATTTCGGCTATTGCTTTTGTATTCTCATAATGCAATCCATGTCCTGCATTAACTCTAAGACCAATTTTATTTGCATGAATTGCACACTCTCTAATTCTATTTAATTCATACTTTTGATCTTCAAGATTGAGGCTATCGGCATAAGTACCCGTGTGAATTTCTACAGCATCAGCACCAGCCAATTGACTTGATTCAATTTGTTTTGGATCTGGGTCAACAAAGAATGACACTCTTATTCCTGATTTTTTCATTCGCTCTGCAGCGATCGATAAAGCATCCATTTGGCTAAAAACATCCAAGCCACCTTCTGTCGTTAATTCTTCTCTTTTTTCTGGAACCAAACAACAATCATAGGGTTTAAGTTGACAGGCCATTGCAATCATTTCTTCCGTTAAAGCCATTTCAAAATTAACCCTAGTTTGCGAAACTCCTATTATTCTCTCGACATCATGATCCTGAACATGCCTTCGATCTTCTCTAAGGTGAATGGTAATGCTGTCCGCACCATTTTTTTCAGCTATTAGTGCTATTTCTACCGGATCGGGATAATTAGTGCCTCTTGCCTGTCTCAGTGTTGCAACATGATCAACATTAACGCCCAATAGAATGGGTTCTTTTTGCTTCATAATAATTCTTCCATTGACTACATGATATCTTAGAGTTTAATTGATTTGAATGATGAAACAATTTAATATTGTTTTTAGGATCCATAACTTCTCCTTCATGAACACAAATGAAGTTAAAGCTGTCTTTAGGTCAATAAATTTAATATTGAATCTAAAAGAGAATTATGAATTATTTGAAAAGCTTTGCAACGGTCCATCCTTTAGATGGAATAAATGAAGATAGACTTGGAAAATGCCAAAATCTTCTAGACGGACAATGGATTGATGGTGTCAATTATTTTGATGATATCCCAGACCCAATCACTGGAAAATCCTTCTTAGATATACCTAAAACAGAAGAAATATCTGAATTCATAAGAAGTCTAGATCAATGCCCAAAAAGTGGACTTCACAACCCCTTAAAGAATAATGATAGATACATTATGCTCGGCGATGTTTGCAGTAAAGCAGCACAAATACTTCGTGATGAAGAAGTGGAAACATTTTTTACCCTTCTGATTCAAAGAGTAATGCCAAAAACATACAATCAATGCCTCGGTGAAGTAAGAGTTACCAGAACATTTTTAGAAAATTTTGCGGGCGATGGTGTTAGGTTCCTAGGACGTAGTTTTTCTAATCCTGGTGATTACACTGGACAAGAATCATCCGGTTATCGTTGGCCTTTTGGATCCGTAGTAATTATTACACCTTTTAATTTTCCATTGGAAATCCCAGCATTGCAATTCTTGGGTGCTTTATTTATGGGAAATCGTCCACTGGTTAAACCCGATGAAAAAGTCGGTGTTGTTTTTGAACAGTTTTTAAGGTTATTAATATATTGTGGCCTCCCAAGTCAAGACTCAAACTTGATCTACTGCAATGGACCTACAATGGCTAAATTAATTAAGCAGGCCAAAGAACAAATCAGGATGATCCAATTTACTGGTTCATCGAATGTAGCGCATCAAATTATTCAAGAAATGGATGGTAAAGTTAAGATTGAGGATGCGGGTTTTGATT
>JGI26060J43896_10000437_pt1 | contig 15293 bp, 15 predicted proteins | sample MarorgKNORR_S2LV_6_FD_43896 | JGI IMG/M metagenome (IMG submission 43896) | reverse complement strand
GGAGCCATCGGAGCAGTCGCCCGTTACGCGCTCCAGCAGTGGTTACCGGCAGACACCATGCCATGGGGGACCATGACAGCGAATCTCGCAGGTTCACTGCTCCTCGGACTTCTCCTCGGAGCCGCGGCAGCCGGAGCCGCAGTGAGCGATGAAGCAATCCTACTCTTCGGAACGGGCGTGCTGGGGGCTTTCACCACGATGTCAGCCTTCGCCGTCGACACCATTCGTCTAGCAGAATCAAGCCCCTCGACAACTGCGACCATGGTAGTGACGACAATCCTCGGAAGCATAGCATTAGCGTGGTTGGGATGGCGCCTCGCAACAGCCACAATCGGCTGAATCAAGTAGATTCTGAGGTTGAGAACCTTGAAGTACCGCTTCGTTCAGCGATGAAAGGTCTGTCACTACACAGCATTAGGAGGTTAGCATATGTTCTGTCCGGAATGTGGTACACTTGGATTCATGCAACCTGATGGCAATATCAGGTGCACTGACTACAAATGCGGTTACGAAGGCCCACTTGCAGGTTCAGATGGGAAGGGTGCAGAGTTCACCGACCCAATGACTGGTGAGACCATCGACCTCTCCAAAACCACTGCAACATCCTCTGCGACCTCGCTCAAACACTTGACTGAAGTTGTTGAGGAAGAAGTCGCCAGAGGTACCTTGTGGGTCGGCGATTATCTCTGCCCGAAATGCGATGAAGATCGAATTTTCATCGTGCTGATGCAGACTCGTTCAAGCGATGAACCCGAGACTAAAATCTGCACGTGTGAAGGATGTGGGCACAAATTCCGCGAATATCAATGAATCATTGATCGACCCACGAAGTGGGTCGTAGTGGATTGATATAGTCTGGAGACTCATTACAGAAGCATGAAGAACCCCCCGTTGGAGGGAAGGAAAGTAGGTGTTGGAATGCTTCGAGTAACTGCCAAACAGCAACTCATGCGAGAGATCGTCGATTTACTCTCGGTGCTGACCGAGGAAGCAAAACTCACTTGGGGTGAGAATGGTTTGAGCACGACCGTTGTCGATGGCTCCCACGTGGCACTACTATCGGTGACGGTAGCAGATGCCTGCTTCGAGACTTACGAAGTTGAGCCAGTCGAGATTGGGCTCGAACTTGGAAAGCTTCGCGATCTTTTGACCCTCGCCGGACCTAATGATTTGGTCGAGTTGGATTACGATGGTGCGACTGGCGCAATCAATGTACGAGTCGGCGAGGTTCACCGCATTCTGCGTGGGCTCGACACAGGTTCGATCAATGAGCCGCGCCAGCCTGAGCTTGATTTCGATTGTAAGGCGACTCTGAGTGCTGAGAGGCTGTCGCGAGCACTGCGCGCGGCGAAGTTCGTCGGAGAACTGGTCGATCTTAGCCTCGACAAGAATCAGATGACTGTCTCAGTGACTGTGGAGGCTGGAGAAGGAGTCAATGTCCGCTTCGACGCTGGAGAGATGTCGGAATTGGTTGCGCCGAAGCCGACGCATTCGACCTATTCGTTGCAGTTCCTCGACCCCCTTAGCCGCAAGTTGGCAAGCGGGCTGACCGAGGAGGTAACGGTCGAGTTCCAAGATAGNTATCCTCTGAGACTTTCGTGGAACTCGAACGATGGCGGCGCAGCTTGGACTTACTTCCTCGCGCCCCGAGTCAGTAACGATCCTTGATGTCAATTCTCTGTGACATTTGGTGAGAGCCGTTGAAATGGGAGTCGGCTACGGCGGAGTGTGGCCGAGCCAAGTGTATGCGTGATTATTCCGAGCGTTCGGAATGCCGATGAGTTGGCCATCGCCCTTGATGGCTTAGGCTCCCAAACCTACGGAGGACCTCTCGAGATCGTGGTTGTCGGACCTGGAAATGATCTTGGGAAATCAGCGGCTGAGGCCGCTGGCATGCGCTTTGTCGACGATGCTGGCTCGCGCACGCGCGCTGACGCTTGCAATGTGGCTCTTCAGGCGACCGAGTCAGAACTTATCCTATTCACAGATGACGATGTCATTGTACCGGAAGATTGGGTTGCGAATCTGGTTCGATGGTTCGAACGAGAGGATGTTGCAGGAGTAGGCGGGCCTAACTTCGCTCCCCCTGAAGAATCGACACTGTGGCAGCGAGTCATCGATGTCGCATTCTGTTCTACTATCTACACCACCGGCACAAATTATGGGAAAGTTGGCGATTCTGAACTCTCGGAAGTCACTCAATTGCCCGGCGTGAATTCAGCATATCGCCGCTCGGTCCTCGAGGAGGTCGGCGGCTTCGACGAAGGTTCGATCGGCGCCGAGGATGTCATTCTCGACCATCGTATTCGATCGGCTGGACACAAGTTGTGGACAGACCGAACCGCGGTGATGTGGCACCGTCGCCGCGACCTTTCTCGAGTCAAGAAACAGATTGGTAATTACGGCATGGTACGAACCCTCGCAAGCCATCAGCACCCTGAATTACATGCTTTCACGCACTCGATGACGGCGGCTTTCCCGCCGATTGTTACAGCCGCCTTTGCCTTCTTCTTCTGGGGGCTCGCGTACGATGGCTTGGCTTGGCCCGAATTCTGGGACATGAGCTTCGACACAGTCCCATTGGGTTGGCCAAGAGTAGGAGTTCATACTCTGCTCACACTGATTCTTCTCTACAATCTGCTCGCTTGGTTCGGATCGGCTAAAGGTAACTCACCAAGTAAAACACCTTGGACGATTTTCCTCTCATCGATTGTGACTTACACTCTGCATTGGAATTACGGCATGGGAGTTCTGCGTGGAAAGTGGCGTATCTTCACCGGACGACCCGGACTGCAAATCGACGACAGGTCTCGAGATTGAGAACTTCAGTTTCAGATTACTCATTTGGCTTGAGCTTGCCACAATTTCGTCCGATGCGGTAAGATGTGGTCTTCGGACGCCAGAAGATACTGGTGATTAGTCCGAGAATAATTCCACCAAGGACGAGCCCAGGCCAGCCGCTCTCGATATAGCCNGGGCTCGCGTTGAAGTAAGCCCAGACGAAGGATGGTGCGATGCCAAAACCAAGGATGATTGACGACTCTTCTCTTAGTAGTCGTCCCGTATCTCGATTAGCAGGTAATGTTGGAGCATCGGGATCGTACTCCCTGACCATCTCAACTCTCACTAAGCGCGCGAATTCGGGTTGTCTCGCCTCGCGCGCAACAAGCCTCGTGCTTGGAGTGCTGTCTTTCCACTGCTTGCAGATGCGGAATTGCCAGTCGCCCATCCAGTGTGGTCGGCCGTCGAGGGACTTACCCCAGTAGGTGCCTTTGCAGCGGTCGGAGAGTTTCTCGAGTTCTCCACTTCCTGTGATTGCACCCTGAGCAAGAGCTACCGCCCACTCTGACTCACTTGACAATCCCGCTTCCTTGGCTTCGATAAGAGCCTCTGCTTCACCTGCCGGAACTGGGTTTTTCGAAATCTCATATGCGTACTTCAGATCGACCATGTGCTTCGGGCCAATGCCTCCGAAGAGGATTGAGCGATTCTGAGAACCGATCTCAGCTCGACCCGCCTCAACTCTGACCCATTCAATCATGTTGAATCCTCTGCGATGAATACAGGTCAATCTTTACCTCAATATTCTGTGTCGATTTCGCCGGTCTGAATAGCCCACTGCGAGGCATAAACACTCTCGTTGGAGATAAGTTCGACGTGAGTTCCTCTCTCGACAATTACCCCGTCGACCATCGAAATAATCTCGTCGGCGTTGCGAATTGTCGCCAGCCTATGAGCGACGGCGAGGGTGAGTCGCTTCTTGCCGTTAGAGCCGTTACCACCGCCGAAAAGCGACTGTTGAATTCTCTTCTCAGTCTCAGCGTCGAGAGCCGCGCTCGCCTCATCCAGAATCAAGACGTCTGGGTTCATCAGAAGAGCTCGGGCCAGACTAATGCGAGCGCGCTGTCCACCTGAAAGTCGAACACCACGGTCACCGACCATCGAGTCAATTCCATCTTCCATCTGCGAGACGAATTCCCATGCTCCTGCTGTTTCGAGCGCGAGGCGAACCTCGTCGATACTGGCCTCGCGCGCATAAGCGACATTGTCGCGCACGGAACCGAAGAAGAGGAATGGATCCTGACTAACGAATCCGATTCGTGAACGGACTGAATGAATCGTGAATTCATTGATGTCACTGCCGTTTATACGAACAGATCCAACCTGTGGCTGGTAGAATTTTTCGACCAATTTCAGCACTGTCGATTTACCAGCCCCNGTGTGTCCCATGATGCCGAGGAAGCCCCCCGCTTGGACATCGAAAGAGACNTCGTTGAGCACGTTGACCGGCGTTCCNGGGTAAGCGAATGTTACGCCGTCGAAAGAGACTGAGGTTATCGGNTCGTCCAGAACGATAGCACCCTCGGAGTCAGAGATTGATGGCTCGAGGGTGATAATAGCGAAAACTCGTCGAGCAGCAGCCTCGCCTTTCTGAAGTTGATTCAACAGCATCCCGAGGATGAACATCGGCATGGTCATCCTCGTCGAGACGAGCAAGAATGTGACAAATTGCCCAACACTGATCTCGCCAGTCGACATAACCCAACCTCCGGCTGAGACGAGTAGGCCGAAGGAGATTCCAGCGACGACGTAGATGCCGGGAATGAAGCGATTTCGAAGGAATGCTGCCTGAATCGCTTGATCTCTGTAATCTCCACTCTGACTCTCGATTCTCGCCCCTTCGAAAGAGGTTGCATTGTAAGCCTGAACCACGGTGATTCCCGATAGGACATTCTCGAGAATGGCGATGATACCGCCGGTGCTCTCGCGCTGCCTTTTGTAACGGCGCTGGACTCGAGTCGAGAACCAGACAACCATCGGGACGATGAGAACTAGCGGCGCGATTAGGATTACACTCAGTTTAGGTGACATCCAGAACATAATGCCGAAAGCCACTGCGAATGTGGTGATGATACGGATGATGCTCGTACTGGAATCCGAGATGATGTCTTCCAACTGGGCGACGTCTGCAGATAGTACCGACATCAGATTTCCAGTCTGTCTCGTCTCGAAATATGAGGCCTCCATATCCATCAGCGACATCGTCGCATCCATTCTGATGTCGTGCTGAGCCTTGTAGGCGACAGACTGCCACAATTGATTGCTGAATCCTTGGAATACTGCGAGCATCGAGAATGAGAAGATTATCAGGAGTCCGAATCCAACTTCTATCGAGCCGATTGGACCGAATGATGGGATGAGGATCAGAGGTGACGATACTCTCTATTCTCGAGTCAGAGAATGTCGAATTGTTCGGATTGTAGTAATCTGCAGCCATTCCGATCGCGATGAAGGGTATCAGATCGAAGGCGCGCGCGAAGACATTGGCGATAATTCCACCTAAGGCGCGCTGCCAATAACGAGTGACATAGGGCAAAATTCGCCATATTTGCCGACCGATGATTTGCGACTCTTCTTCCAAGTCAGAAGAATCTCTGGCGATTCCGGAAGCCATGGCGCGCGTCATCTGTCGGACCGTTTGGTCCGCACTCTTTGAATCCTTCACAGTGGGCAAATGTAGAGTGAAGATGGTTCGAATCAATCGGCTCGATTATCGTGACTAATCAGACCCGGAGATAGGTGGTGCGCTCACCGGGATTTGAACCCGGGCTAAGAGGTTGGAAACCTCTTGTGCTAACCCCTACACCATGAACGCGCAAACCGCCCCACCGAAGTCTCACCTTTGACCGATTCGGTTCGTAAGTCGAGGCCTGCGCACCTCCGGATTTGAAAAGGGGTTGTCGAGTCGCCAGTTCGTGCTTCTACGACAGCGACTCGGTGTTGCGATGCTCTTCATCTTCCTGCCAATTAATGTGCCACTTTGGAAGATGATCTTTGAGGTCGCTGGTTATCCACTACCTTTCGGAGATTTGCAGTTATTCTTCAGCTTCCTAGTGCTCATGGTCATGGGTGGTGTATTCATTTTTACTCCGAAGCTCCGTTCTCCCTTCTGGAAATGATATCAAAATTCCAAGCCGTACAGCTGGCTAGGCCATTTCGAATGGACCCTTGTGAGGATTTCCTCGACCTCGGTCCTATCGTGCTCTGCCAGAAGGGCTGCACACAATTCGTTAGTTCGTTTTGGGATTGTTTTGGGGCCGAGAACCGCGCCGGGACGGCGCGGGTCATCGAGGTAATCGGTTTCCATTCCCCATGGGGACGAGGTCGATGCGTGGCTTGCTAACAAGCCCTCGATACTGCCTCGCCCAACACTGACGGTGCAGGAGAGGCCGTGCGTGAAATCTGCTGAAACGTCGGCTGGAGCATAGTGTCTAATCGTATGACTAAGCGGCAGTCCTGCACTATTGGCCATCGTTGCGAGTTCGGCGTAAGTCTGGGCACCGGCATCTTCGACATGAAGTTGAATTGGGGTGTTTGATCCTGCGGCTGCCGCCATGATTTCAGCGAGATTTTCATTGGCGGCCGCCCAAGTCTCATCACTCACTGGATAGTGCGGTCTTCCAACCTCGCCCAAGCATTGAGCATCTCCTGCTTCGATGTGTTTGAGGGCGAGGTGGACCGCTTCAAGATGCAACTCGCTCGCGCGCTCCATTCCTAAGTCTGCAATCTGGTGCTCCCAAGCGACCGGATGAGGTCCAAGCACGACTCCCACCGTGATGTCAAAGCGCTCGCGGACCTCAGCGGCCATCTCCAGAGTATCGTTGTAAACCGCGCGATATCCGTCCTTGTCAATCGGCAGTTTTCCACCGAATGATGGCTTGTGAACCAACATCATGCCGGTTCCACCGACTCGAACGAATTCTTCGACTGCAGCCAGATAGCGATTCGAGCGATCGAGGTGGATGTGTTGGTCGACGACCGGCCCTTGCCAGCGCCCGTCGACAACCGCGCTCATGCCAATGCGCCTTCCTCATCGAGCTGTGCCGCCCAGTGGCGCACCGCCATCTCAGCGACGCGCTTGGAGGATTGTCCTGTGACGACGCCATGTCCATTGTTGAAGACCAGAATCTCACAATCATGACGCTTGGCGTCGATACGGACGCATCCAATCCGGTCATCTTTCGTTGCGTCCGCGAAGCGCGCCGAAGCCAAATCTAGCAAAACGGCGCGTCCAAAAGAGAAACTAATCAGCATATCACCAGCCTCGGAACGAAGTCCTTCCTCAGACATTCCGAGGCTGAGCAATAATTCTTGCATAACCAGTCGAGCGACCTCGAGTCTCGAAATTCCGTGCACGAGAACGCTGCCAGCCTCTTCGACTACGAAGGTCGCTCGCGGTTCCTTGTGACTAATCACAACCCACGGCCCCGACTTGATTCCTTTAGCGAGCCGAACCGCATCATCATGAATAATCGGCTTGCCTGGAATAAATCGAAACGTCTGCGTCTGAACGTTGACGCGGATTCTGCCATCTTCTTCCATCACGAGTCCTCCTGTGCGCCCAGCGTGTTTACCGGTTCAGCGTCCGGCCAGCCTTCGAAAGCCTCGACCAGCGAGTGCAATCTAGGTTGATGGACAGGAACCATCAGAGAAGGCCCTCGCGCCTCCGAGTCATCAACCCTGCCCTCGCGAAGATTTGCCAATGCCCCCCGCATACGTGCTACCAAGCGTGAGCAACGCTCCTCTCGGAGTTCTTCGCTCAGACCCTTATTCTCCTCAATCCACCAGGCTGCGCTTGAGGCAGCCGCGGCGCCCAGTTCTGAATCGACTCCTTTCGCTGCGGCGACGCGGCTGACGGCGGCGGCTCGCAATTTCTTCCATCGCCGTCCGACAGTGATGCTCGATAGAAGTGAAGACATCGAGACTTGTTCGTCGGCCGCGCGGGTCATCCATTCAATCCAGCCCTCGTCATCCATCGATGGCTCGAGGGCGTAAATCGGCATGCCACCACGCGCGTTTTCGGCGTGGTGAAGTAGCCGCATTGGTTCGGGATCGGGAATACTTGGTCCATCGACTTCGTAGATTGTCAAATCGTCGAGAAGGCGGCCGAGAATGGTACCCGATGCCATCGCGGCCGCGATATGAACNCCAGGGCTGGCTTGNTCCTCTTTCTCTTCGGCTGGCCATCCACTGACTTCCTCTGCCGAAGCGATTAGAGCCAGCCCATCCCAATGCTCACGCGTGCGTAGTTCTGATGGCATCCGCACACACGGAAGATGAGGGTAAAGGACNATTCTCCCCCCCTCTGGGTCCTCGAGAATCACGGGNAACCAACCCAATTCAGACTCGCTCATGCTTACGCGAGACGGCGGCAGCGCTTCACTGCAACGGTTCGACAACCACATTCTGAACGTATCCGCTCGCGGTTGGATTCAAGGAGGGTGAGCGCGCGGGACAAAACGAGAGAGATGGCTGAACCGCGCTCCTCCGAACCCGTCGTGCTGCTGAATGAGGTATTTCCTGGCGACACGAATGCGCTCGATACTCTGTTCGGCGGCCGTCTGATGTCAATTATGGACACGGCCGCTGGAATGGCAGCTAGCCAGTTCGCGCATCAAGAATTTGTCACGGTTTCCGTCGACGCGCTGAAATTCAAGCGACCAGGATACCAAGGCGACGTAATTCGCACCATAGCGCGTGTCGTCTGGACGAGCCGACGCACTGTCGGTGTCCTTGTCCGATCATGCAGAATGACTCGCTCGGACTGGGACCCCGAGGAAATCTGCTCAGGATATTTCTTCATGGTCGCAGTCGACGGCTCGATGAACCCTGTCGAAGTGCCACAATTCACACCCTCAAACGAAGAAGAGCAGACTCAATGGGACGCAGCGCAGCGTGCTAGAGACGCAATGCGCTGAGACCGCTCGTCCGAAATAAGACCTCAGCGGTCACACCACAAATCGGTAGGTAAACGGGTACCTGTACTCCCGTCCAGCCTGTAGAGCGGAGTTAGCATTGATGGCCCATATCAGGTAGAGCACCCAGTGCACAGCGAAAGTCAAGCAGCCGATGAGTATGACGGAGAGAAACGTGTGGACAATCGCGGCGATAAGGAAAGTCAACGAAGCATTGAGAGATTCTGAAAGATGCGATTCCAACAAAGGGTCCTCTTCCTTCAGATTAGGGGATTTGGCTGCGTAGATTATCACCGGGACAAGAAATCCAACGATTGGTCCCAGAATATGCGATAGCGTCCCCATAGATCGGTCGGGTGTTTTCTCGCCTAAGTGTACGACGGGAGGTCTCTCATCCATGCTTATTGGAATCTGTCACCATCTTTGAACCAATTGCTTGCGTCAGCGAATCGATGCGTCGCATTCATGGGTGGTTCGCTGCCCGCGCGGTCCATGCCAGTGCTGAACATCGCTTACGTCGGGAGTGAAGAACTCGCGCGGTCACTGGCCAAATCGAACGATGTGCGTGATATCGAGTCATATGTTTTCAAGGAACAGCGGGATGGTGAGACCTGTGTACTCTCTCTGCTCCGCCCTCTCCGGCACCCTGAGCGTCTGCGACCTTTACTCTCTGTTCTGAATGTGGCTGAGGTCGGCGTCGTCGAAATCGGTGCCGTTGATGCCGCGCTCGGAGAAGTGTTGGTTTCTTTCGGTGCGGCTGGAATTACGCGTGGCATCGCGATCGTAAATGCGGTTGATGGTGGATGGGTTGATGCAGACCAGGTGAAGATGATTCTGACACAGGCTGGTCTGGGGTCTTGGGCTGTTCATGAGTCAATGCCGGATGCCCATGACTTGAGAGAGGAATTGTATTCTCACATGGATGCTGCTGGATCGGGAAGAGAGGGCCAGAGCCTCGTGCTCCCTGTTGACCAGCATTTCAATGTCAAGGGGGTCGGATTGGTAGCGATTGGATACGTCCAGTCCGGCGCAGTGAACAAGCACGATGACGCCCTGATTCTTCCTGCGAATGAGACGGGCGTCGTGCGTTCACTGCAGGTGATGGATGATGATGTCGACACTGCAGTGGCCGGTGACCGCGTCGGTGTCGCTCTGCGCAATCTGCGAGAGGAGGCGCTGCACCGTGGATGCATGATTGTCGCGCCGGGAAGTGAAGCACTTGTACGGCATGAGAAATCTGTCATTGAAGTGAAGACGGCACCATTCCAGAAGCGAAGTATCGCCGTCGATGATGTGATTCACGCAGCCGTCGATTTACAATTCGTGGTCGGCCGAGTGACAGCGGTCGAAGGCGATTCTATCAATGTCGATTGGGAGAATTCCTTGTGGATTCGAGCCGAGGGTTCACCCTCGATTCTAATCACCCAATTGGATGCGATGCCGATGCGAATCATGGGCAGCGTTTCCAGTATCCAGCAAGCCTGAGGCATAATCGATGCCAAGCCCCCTACGGGGGCATGGCGTTCACGCCCCTCGCGCGCAAGCCGCACGCGAACCCACTCAGCACCCCGAGCAGTTATAGCGAGGAAGACGCGCTCAGCCAAGTGGGATGCACTCAGCCGGGCGTAATGCCCGACTGGATGAAGGAGAGTCGGAGCTATTCGACAATCTTAGTCTGGTCGGGGTAAGTGGGACATACTGCGGTATACTCACCGAGCGGCAGCTAACCCTCGAGGATTACTACGGATACGGTGTCCGAATCAATCTCTCTAACATCTCAACATTGAGGAACATCAATCTCGCTCGTCTTCCAAACGGCTTCCTCACGCTCGGCGCTGTCGGCGTTTGGGTCGGCGCTGCCGTACTGACTCCACCTGTTGGTTGGGGCATCGCTGCTACAGGATTACTCTCAGTAATCGGGTATCTGACTCTCAAGACACCGGTACTTGCTATCGAGACCAATGCCGGCGACAAGCATCTCGTCACCGGAACACAATCAGAATTACTACGATTGTGTATGATGGTGGACCGAGTGATGCACGGAAGCACGATTGAGGAGGCGAAGGTTGGACTCAGAGAGTTGGAGGAAGAGCGGGCGCGACGGTTTGCTACTTTCGAGCCAAAGGCTCTGCTTGGCGCTCCCGGTTCGATCACGACTCCCGGGCTCGACCTCTTCGAGGCTGAGTCCGTTGCTACGGATTTCGCTAGGTTGTCGAGTGCATCCCCAAGCCTCACAGCCAGCCCAGCCGCTGCGGCAATCGCCTCAAATGCGGCTAGAATGGGCGCACAAACCCCCAACTCAATGGCACAGCAAGCTCCAGAGGGAGGGATCTTCGCCTCTCTCGACGTTCACGAACCTCCCAATTACAACATCCCACCACCGGTTCGTGCGCCAGTAAAACCCGTTGACAATAGGTCGGCCTACGAGAGAGCCTGGGGTCGGCCGGAATCTCCAGAATGGTATCACGAGAAAGATGAAGTAAATTCCAGAGAGAATAGGATGGACGAAGCATTCTCTGACGCAATGGGATCNTTCGATGGCTTTGAGGAGGGAGGAATCTTCGANACGCCCTCACCAAACAGTAGCCCTCAATCCCCTTCGTATTCCCAACCCGAATCGAGTTTCGACTTCTCACTCTTCGACGATGAGCCAATGGGTGACTCAAGCCGTACGGCAGGTTCCACATCGATGGCGAACTCGCCCTCGACAAACTACTCTCCGCCGACTTCACACGCGCCCGCAAGGACTCCTCCATCATACTCCAATCCGTCCCGACCTCCATCGAGTTCCGAGATGATTCGTTCTGCCCTAAACAGACCCGGTACGGCAGCGGGGAACGGTGCCAACTCAGGTTGGGGATTACCTACACCTAACGAGGCGGCGGTCAGAGAAGAGTGTAAACCCGGCCTCGTCAAAACTGCCAAGGCACATTCGGCTTGGCAGGGAGAGATTTCGCATACACGAGCACTCCCCGCACCCGCAGTCGATCCCGAGCGCTTTGAGGATGAATTCCCCGCTGTATCAAAACTCAGAAACAGCATGAGTAGTGGGCGAGTTCGAAGTGCCATAGGACGCCCTAAGAAGAAGAATTGGATCGCATCCTTACTCTCTCCTTCGCCTCCGCGTCGAGACTATGCCGAGGTTTACGGAGACGCGGATGGGAGTGAGCATCAAGGCGATGCGCGCTTCCGCTCAAGTCAGCTTCTTCGCCTTCGCTCGGACCAGGATCATCAGGCTGATGTGGCTGTCCGAGCGCGTCAGATGACCAGCGCACCACCTGCATCCTCGGCAAGAGACGCTCTCGATGGTGTGATTACTCGTGTCTCGAAAGGAGAGGAACGAGCGCCTGCAATTCTTCCCGAGTCGGGTGAATTGCGATTCTCACAGTTGCGGACGACCAGTCAGAAGGGTGACGGCCGCCTCCCCGGTATTCGTCGGCTCGAGTGATTCCTCTGCCGGTGACCTATCGACTGATAGCTCAACTGAAGGCGATCCGTCATCAGGAGAGACCAACGATTCGTCGGTATCTGTCTACGCGTGCGTGGTAGATTCCACGGTCAATCGAGCCGAGCCCGGTGACTCCGATGCCACCGAGGGTGAAGGAGGAAGTCACAGTGGCATGGACGAGAGCATTTCGCATAGCATCGAGATCATTCAATACGCCTTGGCGGCCAATCAAATAAGACAGCAATGAACCAGCGAAGGAATCTCCACATCCGGTTGGATCAACAATCTTGTCAGTCGGATAAGCAGGAAGAGCGAGGGCCCCTCCAGGAAGCATTGCCAATACTCCACCACTACCTCGCTTGACAATCAGGCATCGAGGCCCGGGGCCCGCTCCAGAACCACCGTGTAGAGCCTCCCCCGACATAATCGACTTCATCGCGCGAGGTAGAATTTCATCTTCGGCGATAGCGCAGGCTTCCTGCTCATTTATGACGGCGATATCCACCTTGCGCATCGCCTCACTAAGAGTCTCAAACTCGCTCTCAATCCACAACATGAATGTGTCCAAAACAGTCAACTGCGCCCCTGGACACTGGTCGAGCACGGCAACTTGAGTAGCAGGGTGTGTGCTCGCACAAAAGAGAATTTCAGGATTGTTCCATACGTCGGGCAATTCAGGCTTGAAATCGGCTAGAACATTGACCTCGGTAGCGAGAGTCTCAACTGATTCCATCGCTCCCTCATACTTTCCTGACCAACGAAATGTGTCACCCTCTGCCCGAACAACTCCAGCAAGATTCAATCCAGCCTTCTCCAAAACCATCTGGTCATACACAGAAAAATCATCACCAACGACGCCGACTAAACCAACCTTCGTTGGTTCTTCATCCATCGTTCGTAAATGAAACGAGGCGGCGAGCCCAGAGTAAACTGCAGCACCGCCGAGCAAATCAGATCCACTCGCCGCAGGAGTCTGAATGTCGTCGTAACCAATTGAGCCGACAATCACCATATCCATGCTTTCACCTCACTGCAACAGGTCCGGGTGCTCCTCGAGATACCTGATGGTAACATTTCTGTTTCGGAAATCTTCCTCGGTTAGAATGGCTCGGTGGAGAGGTATGAGAGTTTCAACTCCTAGTATCATGGTCTCACCCAGAGCTGCGTCAAGACGTCGAACAGCCTCTTCACGATCGCGTCCCCAGACAATGAGTTTGGCAAGCAATGAGTCGAATGAGGGTGGCATATCGTAACCAGTGTGCGCGTGAGTATCGACACGAACCCCTGGTCCAGCCGGCCAATGGCACTCCCACAACCTACCTGGAGATGGTTCCAATGTACGCGAATCCTCCGCGTTGATACGGGCTTGGATGGCATGGCCCGAGATGGTGATGTTCTGCTGGGCCACCGGCAGGCGCTCGCCTGCCGCTACCCTGATTCCCAGCGATACGAGGTCAAATCCAGTAATCATCTCGGTGACGGTGTGCTCAACTTGGACTCGTGGATTTACCTCGAGGAAGTAGAATTCGTCTTGGGCGTCTCTGAGGAATTCGAATGTTGCAAGTCCCTTGTAGCCCACGGCCTTGGCACCTTCGACTACACGTGATCCGATGTCGGCGCGTACCTCTTCTGAGAGCCAAGGCCCCTCTTCGAGAATTTTCTGGTGACGGCGCTGGATTGAGCAAAATCTCTCGCCGAAGTGAACTGCATCTTGGCCGTCACCGAGTACTTGGAATTCGATGTGTTGGGCGCCCTCAATGAATTTCTCGAGGAATACTCGGTCGTCTCCAAAGGCTGAGAGAGCACGTCCTTGACAGAGGTTGAGAGCTGATTCGAATTCGTCGGCGGACTCTACCACTTGCATTCCAATTCCACCGCCGCCAGCCGCCGCCTTGATGATGACTGGGAAACCGATATCATCGGCGATTGCTGAGGCTTCTGCTGGATCTGAGATCGGTCCAGGTGAGCCTCTGGCAATGGGAAGACCAGCCATTGACATCGCCTCTCGAGCGGAGATTTTGTCGCCCAGAACTCTCAGGACTTCTGGGCTTGGACCGATGAAAGTGATTCCCTCCTCGGCTAATCGCTCTGCGAAGATTGGATTCTCTGCTAGAAAACCGTAGCCAGGATGAACCGCATCCGCACCGACCTCCTTCGCTGCGGCGACGATCGCTTCGATGTCGAGGTAAGATGCGAGAGGATCGTCACGAGCGATGAAGACCGCTTCATCGGCGAGCCGCACGGGTGTAGTGAGCCTGTCCTCTCGCCCATGAATCATCACAACCTCGATTCCAAGGCTGCGCAACGAGCGTAGGATTCGCAGTGCAATTTCACCGCGATTCGCAATCAGAACTCGCCTGAACATCGAATTACTCCTATGGGCTGAATCCTATGTAGGGTTCGGCGACCGCCGTAGGCGGTCGATTTGATGAAGAAGCCAATCGGATCGATAATCAGTAGACATCGCGGAGGTATCGCTTCTGGGTCTTCATCATGCTGACCTCAACGAATTCCTTTGCTTCTTCAGCGCTCATCCCACCGTGCTCTTCACANATGTCAATGAGCGTCTGATGGACATCCTTGGCCATGTAATTCTTATCACCACAAACGTAGAAGTAAGCGCCACCATCAATCCAATTCCAGATCTCCACGCCATTCTTCCGCATCAAGTGCTGAACGTACACCTTCTCATCACCGTCACGGCTCCAAGCGAGGTCGTGGCGGTTGAGGACTCCGCGCTCTTTCCAATCGGCCATCTCTTCGCGGTAGTAGTACTCTCCCGCCTCGGTTCGGTCGCCGAAGAAGAGCCAATTGCGACCCTTGTCGCCGTTGATATCTCGCTGCTGGAGATAGGCGCGGAANGGNGCGATTCCAGTGCCTGGACCGACCATTATGCAATCCGTGTCACCGTCCTCGGGTAGAATGAATGAACGAGTCGGCGACATGAAAACTCCAATCTCAGTCTCACCAACATCGCAGTAGTCGGAAAGGAATCCTGTGCAAAGACCAGCACGGTCACGACCGTGGTGATTGTAACGGACGATAGCGACTGTGAGGTGAACAGTGCCCGGCTCATGATCGGGGCTACT
>JGI26060J43896_10000436_pt1 | contig 15298 bp, 17 predicted proteins | sample MarorgKNORR_S2LV_6_FD_43896 | JGI IMG/M metagenome (IMG submission 43896) | reverse complement strand
CCAGGTGGTCAACGCCCACCTCCCGTCGTGCGAACCAGGTGTCGTCCCCGACGAAGGCATAGCGGGACAGGCCGAACACCCACTGCGGCGTGGCCACCTCGAACTCACCGGAGGTCAACGGATGCAGGGTCCCGGTACCGGTGTCGACCCGGTGGAGGTGCCACCAGCCGCCCCGGTCGGTGACCACGTGCAGCACGCCGTCGGGCCGCCATTCGGGCTGGAAGAACGACTCGCCCTCGGCGGCCACGCACCGCCGGCCGGACAGGGCGCACCCGTCCGGTCCGATGGTCAGGTCGGCCACCCAGAGTTCGGTGTCGTCCCAGGGCAGCTCCGGGTGGTCCCACTGGATCCAGGCCAGCCGCAGCCCATCCGACGAGATCCGCGGGGCTGCCACGAAGTCGGGACCGGCGACCAGCACGTCAACCTGCAGTGAGCCGTCCATGGCGACGGCGACCAGCTCGTTGGAAGGTTCGGCGTGTTCCCCTCCGGTGGCGTGCGCCTCCCGGACGCACACGTACCACCGGCCATCAGGGGTGGTCCTGCCGTCGGCATACCGCAGGGCCCGTGGGCCACCCGGGGCTGGGGTGAGCACGACGGGGACTCCATCGGCGTCCCGTCGGTAGAGGCGCTCGTCGGCCCGGTCGGAATGGACCAGCACCCCTCCGGCCACCCACCAGGCGCCCCCGCCGTACTCATGGACGCCGGTCCGCACGTCGATCCCCGACGGCACCATGTCCACCACGGTGCCGTCGGGCGAAAGTCGCACCACCACCGTGCGTCCTCCCTCCTCGGGCCGGGACTCGGCCCACCAGACGTCGTCGCCGTCGACGACCACCTCGCCCAGGCCGGCTGCGCCCGCCACCACCACCTCAGCGGTGATTGGCGACGACCAGCTCCCGTAGGGGCTGACCCGATGGTCGGAGGTGCCTATGACTTCCACCCGAGGACGGCGCCACGCTGACCGGTACCCACCTGTCCCATCGACCGCAGACGGGGTTCCTCACCTGCCATGGACCTGACCTCTGGTCGACGCTGTCACCACCACCCGTTCGAGCGGTGTCGCCCGGGCAGTGGTCGGGGCGATCATAGGGTCGGTCCTGAGCGCCGTGGAATGACAGTCGCCGGGGCGCTCGTACCGTCCGAACGAAAACCGGCCGGGCCGACGCCGTCAGCCGGTCAGCAGTTCGCCGATGCGCGTCAGGCCCTCACCCAGGTCGTCGTCGCCGAGAGCGAAGGAAAGGCGGGCGTAGCCGGGGGCGCCGAACGCCTCGCCGGGCACTATGGCCACATTGGCCTCCTCCAGGATGATCGTGGCCAGCTCCGATGTGGTCGTGGCGACCCGTCCCCCGACCTTGCGACCAAGGAAGGCCGTGAGGTCCGGGAAGGCGTAGAAGGCACCCTGCGGCGTAAGCAGGTCCACGCCGTCGATGGCCCTGAGCATCTCGACCATGCGACGACGACGACGATCGAACGAGGCGCGCATGTCGGCGACGTCCGTCAGGTCGCCGGACACGGCGGCCAGGGCGGCCCGCTGCGAGACGTTGGACACGTTGCTGGTGCCGTGGGACTGCAGGTTGCCGGCGGCCCTGATCAGGTCGTCCGGGCCGATCATCCAGCCGATCCGCCAGCCGGTCATGGCGTAGGTCTTGGCCACGCCGTTGACCGCCACGAAGTGGTCGGCGATCTCGGGCACCAGGGCACGCATCGAGTGGTGGACGTGGTCGTCGTAGGTGAGGTGTTCGTAGATCTCGTCGGCGATGACCCAGATGCCGTGCTCGGCGGCCCACCTGCCGATCGCCGTGATCTCGTCCGCCGGGTAGACGGCACCCGTCGGGTTGGAGGGCGACACGAACATGAGCGCCTTGGTGTTCGGGGTGCGGGCCGCCTCCAACTGATCGACCGTGACCCGGAATCCGGAGGTCGTATCGGTTGGCAGCACGACCGTGGTTCCACCGGCCAGGGCTATGGACTCCGGATAGGTGGTCCAGTAGGGGGCGGGCAGCAGGACCTCGTCGCCAGGGTTCAGGAGCGCCGCACACGAGTTGTAGACGGCGTGCTTGCCTCCGTTGGTCACCAGCACCTGGGACACTTCCGGCCGCCAGCCGGAATCCCTCTGGGTCTTGACGACCAGCGCCTCCTTAAGGACGGGTAGGCCGCCGGCCGGCGTGTACCTGTGGTTGGCGGGGTCCGTGCAGGCCGCCACGGCCGCCTCGACGATGTGCTGCGGGGTGGCGAAGTCGGGCTCGCCGGCTCCGAAGCCGATGATCGGCTGGCCGGCTGCCTTGAGGGCCTTGGCCCTGGCGTCGACGGCCATGGTGGCCGACTCGGCGATGGCGCTTATGCGGCGGGAGAGGCGTTCGGTGGACAACGTGGGACTCCAGTTGATGGTTTCGGGGCTACCCCCGCAGCCTGCCACCGTCGGAGCCGATCAGCGACCGGATTCCGGAGTGCTGTCGTGCCGACGGGCTGACGCTGTAGAGAGTCAGGGGGTGATGCCTACCCGGGAAGCCGGCTGAGCGGGGGCCTGACGGCGAGAGAGGCCGCGCGTGAGGGCAGCCAGCAGCACGTCTCGGAGGTCCCGCGGATCGATCACCTCGTCGAACCCGAGTCGACCCGCTGAGCGGTAGACGGCCCCGGTCTCGGCCTGACGGAGCGCCTCGGCGGTTCCGGCATCGGCTCCCACGGCGTCGGCGGCCCCACGGGAACCCATGGCACCGAGCGTCACGCCCGGCAGGGCGTAGGAGGCCGTCTGGCGATCGAACGACACCATCGACATGGCCAGGGATCCGAAGCCGTAGGCCTTGCGCAGGGCCACCTGGAGCTTGACTGTCCGGGCCCGGGTCTGGGCGGCGAACATCCGTGCACCGGCCCGCAGGATGCCGGCCTGTTCCGAGGCCGTTCCGGCCAGCATCCCCGGATTGTCGGTGAGGAAGACCAGCGGAAGGTGGAACGAGTCGGCCACCGTCACGAAGTGGGCAGCCTTCTCCGCCGCGTCCACGTCGATCGCCCCCGCCAGGACCTGTGGCTGGTTGGCCACCACTGCCACCGGCTCTCCACCGAGATGGGCAAGGGCGCAGACCATCGAGGACCCGAAGTCGGGCTGGACCTGGAAGAACCGACCCTCGTCCACCAGCATGCTGACGACCAGCCGGACGTCGTACGACGTCGAGGAGTCACGGGGCACGACGTCCAGGATGTCGTCCAACCTGCGAGGCCCGGTGTCGCCTCCCTCGCGCCGCGGTGGGTGGGACCAGGCGCTGCTCGGGAAGTACGAGAGATAGGTCCGAATGTCGTCCAGTACAGCCCGATCGTCGGCTGCCACATTGTGGACGAGGCCGCTGGCCACGGCCACTCCGGGACCACCCAGGTCGTGCTTCGACACTTCCTCGCCCAGCGAAGCCTTCACAACCGGCGGTCCGGCGGTGAAGATGCTGGCGTCGGGAGTCATGATCGAGAAGTCCGACATGGGTGCCACCAGCGCCCCGTGCCCCGCCGAGGCACCGAGCACCCCGGTCACCAGCGGCACCCGGCCTGAGAGCCGCGCCTGCTGGATCAGGTCGGTGGGGGCACGACCCGGCGCCGGCTCGTCGGGCAGGGGCGGACGGTGACCGGCACCCTCCAGCAGCATCACCAGCGGGATTCGGTCCAGTTCGGCCAGCTCGCTGATGCGGAACCGCTTCGCAGAACTGCCGGCACCAATGGACCCGCCCAGGACCGTGAAGTCCTCCGCTCCGACCATCACGTGCCGACCGTCGATGGTCCCGGACCCGGCCACCAGTCCATCGGCCGGCACCGAACCCACGAGGGTTCCGATCTCCACGAATGAACCGGGGTCCAGCAGGTGCGCAATGCGTGCCCGGGCATCGAGGCCACCCACGTCGCGGCGACGGGCGAGCTTCTCGGAGCCGCCCATGGCCCGCGCTATTCGCCTACGTTCCCGGAGGTCGTCCAGCAGGGGCTTCCAGCCGGCCTCTCCCCGGGGTACCGATCCACCGACCATGTCGGCCAGTATCTCGCACGGCCCGACGATCCGGCTCGTCGGGGGTCAGTCGCAGGCTGCGAAGTAGGGCGCCANGTAGGACCGTGCCACGTCGCTNCGGGCAAGGTGCGCCAGTCCCTGATAGGCGGTGCAGGCCAGGCCGGCTAGCTCGTNCTCGCCGCAGCCCAGCTCGACGGCCCGCGAGGCGAACACGTCAGGCCTCAGGANCGGGTCCAGCCCACCGAACGGGTCGGACGGATCCTCGGCCTCGAACTCCGCNAGTGTCCGGTCGCCCAGATGAGCCAGAACCTTCTCGGCGGTGGCCCGCCCCGCATCCACCAGCTCGACGCACGTGGTGGCCCTCGCCGGGTCGGTCACCCGGTCGGCACCACAGCCCGCTCCCAGCAGGGCGACTGTCACCACCACGCAGGCCACCGGTCGCCACTCCCACCGGGGGAGNATGCTGGGCCGACCGATCACGGGACCGACCGTACCGCCGTCGCCCCACCCGCCCCGGTCAGNCCACGACGATGGCGACCACGACGAAGTGGACGGCCACNGCAGCGGTCACGAACGTGTGCCAGACCTCGTGGTACCCGAAGAGCCGTGGTGACGGATCGGGCCACCGGGCGCCCAGCATCAGGGCACCGCCGCTGTATAGGAGGCCCTCCACCACCACCAGAAGGATCGTCACCGGTTCCAACACCCGGAAGAGGTCCGGCGCGACCATTATCGGCACCCAGCCGAGGCCCAGGAACAACGAGTTCATCAATCCCTTCGGGGGGTGGAACGGCAGCAGGCGGAGGCCGATTCCGATGGCTGCCCCGATCCACACCGCCCAGAGCAGCAGGGTGGCGGACCGGCCGCTGAGTGCGCTNATGCCTACGGGGGTGGCACTGGTGGCAATGAGCAGGAAGATCGCCGCGTGGTCGAAGCGGAAGAGCGCCTCGAAGACCGGTATCGACCAGCGCCTCAGGTGGACGAGGCTGCTTGCCACGAACATGAGGAGCGCTCCGAAGGCGAAGATGGCGGCACCCAGCCTGTCGGCTCCAGCCGGAGCCCGGGCCACCAGCCAGATGCCCGCCACGACGGTGGAGGGGACGGCCACCCGGTGCATCACCCCGCGCCACCGGGGCCTTGGCAGGAGCAGGGACCTCCTGACCGAGGCCGACACGCCGGCCAGGTCCGAGGCTGCGTCCGGTGGTGGTTCGGCCCGTGTCACGACCCGAACCTAGATGGGCCATGCCGTTCACGAGGTGACGGGCGGCTACGTCGCATCCGGTTGACGGTCCGACCTCAGGCCAGCAGGCGGACCAGTGCGGTGGCCGCCATGGCCACGAGCACGACGATGACGAACGGGGCGCGTCTCCAGACGGCGAGGATCGCCAGCCCGACGCCCACGAGGCGGGCATCTAGGACCAGGGACGTGCCATCGGCCACCGTCATGATGGCGATGATCGCCGAGAAGAGGGCAGGCGGAACNAGGCCGGTCACGGGCTCGAGGACCGTGGCGAAGCGNTTCCCGGCCGTCACGCCGACAAGCTTGAAGAGGTAGGCGCCACCTGAGATCGCCAGCACCGCCGTCCAGGTCACGAGGCCGACCCCATGCCCTCGTCGCTGGTCGGGGGACCACCACCACGCCGCTGGATCCACAACCCCGGCAGGACGGCCAGGACGGCCANGATCATGGGGACTCCTGCCACGGTGGTTGGCACCGCGACCAACGCGACCGCTCCCCCACCGACGGCCGCCACCCGGCCGGGGTTAGAACGCAGGTGGGGTGCCAGCATGGCCACGAAGGCGGCGGGGAACGCCGCATCCAGGCCGAGGGCTCCGGGATCATCGAAGGCACCTCCGACCACCACGCCCAGCACCGTTCCGACGTTCCAGAAGACGAAGAGCCACAGCCCGGTGAACCAGAACGCATCCCGTGCTCCGTCGGCACCCTCCTGGGCGCTGGCCACAGCGGTGGTCTCGTCGACCACGAAGTGGGCGCCGAGTGCGCGGCGGAAGCGTCCGCCCCGCAGCAGCGGGCCGATCACCGGCCCGTAGAGGGAATTGCGGGCGCCGATCAGCACCGCACCTCCCACGGCTGCGATCGTCGTGCCACCACCAGCCACCACCGACACGGCAGCGAACTGCGACGCCCCGGTGAACGTCAGGAGCGAGAGTGCCGAGGCCTTCCCGAGGCTCAGGCCGGCGCTGTCGGCGAACACCCCGAAGGTGATCCCGATGAGGAAGCAGGCCGCTGCCAGGAGAAAGCCGTCCCGGCGGTGCGGTGGCATCCTCCGGGGGTTCAGCACGCGGGTCCCAGCAGCTCGACCAGCCTGCCGACCAGGTCGTCGAGCGTGGCCGCGCAGGCATCGAAGTCGGCCTGTTCGCCCGAGGCGGGGTCGACCACCTCCTCCCAGCTCCCGACCTCGACGGTGGACAAGCCCAGCGAGGCCACACGTCCGACCAGTGGTCCGTCGGGAGGAAGGTCCCTGACCAGCCGGGGCAGGGTGGCGGTCCGGGCGGCGACGGCTGGATGGTGCTGACGGATCCACGCCACGTGGCTGGGCTCCATGGCCACTACCAGGTCGGCCGTGACGTGCCCCTTGCCGAACTGGGAACTGCGATGGTCGGGATCGGCGAGGCCCAGGTCAGCCATGGCGTTGCGGGTCCGACTGCTCATCGGCAGCCCCTCTATCACGAGGGTGCCTGCGCCGACAGCCCGGTAGCCGGGTGCCCGGTCGGCGAACATCGCACGGGCCATCACCGAACGGGCCGCGTTGCCGGTGCAGAGGAAGCAGATGGTCGGCGGCACAGCGCTCGCCTTGCTCACCCTTCGACCGCCGTGTCGGCGGTGCCCTCCTGGGAGCGTCTGGGGATGGCAACGAACAGCGCCTCGGCCTCGGCGGTGACCTCCGTCCCGCCATCGGCCGTCGGTGCCAGGCACCGGGCCCTGGCGACCAGGCGACGACCGGAGTGCCGGACCATCCGGGCCTCGAACCGGAGTTGGACGTCCAGCGGGGTGGGCAGTCGGTAGCGGATGGACAACCGTGCGGTGACGACCGGGCCGGCGTCCACCAGCACCGGAGCGCCACTCAGGACGTCGTCGAAGATTCCGGCCACCATGCCGCCGTGGACACGCTGGGGCGGCCCCTCCCTGGACCTGTCCAGGTGGACCTCGCCGACCACCACGGGTTCACCGTCGGAGTCCACGCCCGTCGAGACCCGAAGTGGTGGCGCCAGCGGGTTGCGGCCACCACGGAACAGGCTGTGGTCACCCGCCTCCTCGCGCAACCGGATGGTCGTGTCCTCGTCGATCTCGTCGAGGGGAACCTCGTACCAGCGGCGCCTGTCAGGCGACGCCAGTGCCGTCCGGGCCGCGGCCACGTGTACCCGTGCCTCCTCCAGGGCGCCGACGTCCGGCGCCGACCGGTTCACGTCGGAGATGAGGGCCCTGACCTCGTCGGCCAGGCCCAGGCCGGCCATACGGGTGGCCTCCACGTCAGTGCGCCGGTCGCTCATGGGGCTGCAGTCTGGCGGCTGGCCGACCGTCCGGTGCAGACCGGCACGCTCCCTCGAAGCCTGGTCNGGCCTAGCGACCCGTCGCCAGGCCCAGCCCGGCTGCGATTCGTCGACGATGCAGGCGGCTGTCNCCCCAGGTTGCCGCCAGCGCCCAGCCCCTCTTGAGCCACAACTGGAGGTCGTACTCGATCGTGTAGCCGATGGCACCGTGGCACTGGAGGGCGACACGACAGGCCCGGTCGACCGCATCGGAGGCAAGGGACTTGGCCATGGAGACGTCCATCGAAACCGACCCACCGTCGGTGGGGCTCCCACCGGCGGCCAGGGACCAGGCCGCCACCTGCACCATTGGGCGGGCGAACTCCAGGTCGATGGCCACGTTCGCGCAGTGGTGCTTGACCGCCTGGTTGACCCCTACAGGCCTCCCNAACTGCTCCCGGTCGANGACGTAGGCCACGGTCATGTCCAGCAGCCTCTGGGCCACGCCCACGGCCTGTGCGGCTGCAGCCCAGGCCCCGCGGTCCAGCCACTCTTCGAGCACCGCCGGATCATCGGAGAGGAAAGTGTCGTCCGATGGGGTCCACTCCACCCGGGCGAGGCGGCGGGAAGCGTCCACGCTCGGCTGTCCCGTGCAGGTCATCTGCTCGGCCGGCACGGCGTGCAGGGCACCGTCGACCCCCAGCAGCGAGAGGTCGGCCCGGCCGGCGGCCAGCACCAGGTCGTCGACCGGCGAGCCTGCCGTGAGGACGACATCGCCGGTGGCGGCGCGGCCCAGCCAGNTGTCCCTCAACGCCGCCGATCCGTGGTCCCGGAGGAGCGGCAGGGCGACAGCGACGTGCTCGGCCACCGGCTCGGGACAGGCGGCCCGGCCGAGTTCCTCAAGCAGCAGGACCAGGTCGACCTCGTCCATTCCCAGGCCTTCGTGGGACTCAGGTGCCGTCATGCCCAGCACGCCGGTTCCGCCAAGGGCCTCCCAAAGGCCGCTCACCCGGGCATCGGGATCCTCCCAGGAGGCGCGGACGGCCTCCGGCGGGCAGTCGGCCGAGAGGATGTCGCTCAGGGTCCCGGCGAAGAGCCGCTGATCCTCGGAGAAGGTGAAGTCCACCGCTCTAGCCCGCCTTCACTTCCGCGGCAGGCCCAGCACCCGCTCGGCGACGATGTTGCGCTGGATCTCGTTGGTGCCTGCGTAGATCGGGCCCGACAGGGCGAACAGGTAGCCGGACATCCACGACCCTGCGTCGACGGCATCCGGTGCCGCAGCGACCAGCTCGCCCCGGTCGCCGAGTAGCCGGAGCGCAGTTGCGTGCAGTTCGACGTCCAGCTCCGACCAGAACACCTTCATCATCGAGGAGGCCGACCCGAGCTCTCCGCCGCCCATGAGCCGGGCAGCGGTGCCGTAGGTCTGCCACCTGTACGCCTGTGCACCGGTCCAGGCTCGGACCACCTCGTCCAGCAGTGACCGGTCGGCGGACCCCCCATCGGCAAGCTCCCGGTAGAGCCCTGCCAAGCGGTCGGCTGCCGCCAGGAAGCGTCCGGGCGCCCGGAGGTTCAGGCCCCGTTCGCTGGACGTCGTCGCCATGGCCACGTTCCAGCCCTGGCCCTCGGCACCCAAGAGGTTGGACTCGTGCACGCGGCAACCGTCGAAGAACAGTTCGGCGAACGCCGGCTCGCCGTCCAGGCGACCGACCGGCCTGCGTTCCAAGCCCTCCGAGTCGGCCGGCACCAGCAGGTACGAGAGGCCGCTGTGGCGTTGCGAGGTCGGGTCGGTGCGCACGATGCAGAACAGCCAGTCGGCCCACGCACCGCGCGAGCACCAGGTCTTCTGGCCGTCCAGGACGAACCACTCACCGTCCCTGACCCCCCGGGTGGTGATGGATGCCAGGTCGCTTCCGGCATTCGGCTCGGACCAAGCCTGGGCCCAGATCTCTTCTCCGGAGGCCATCCGGGGCAGGAAGCGGTCCTTCTGTTCGTCGGTGCCGTAGGCGAACAGGGTGGGTCCCAGCAGGGAGATGCCGTTGGTGTTGACCCGGCCCGGAGCGCCGGAGAGGTAGTACTCCTCCTCGAATACCAGCCATTCGACGAGGCCGACTCCACGGCCGCCATAGGCCTCCGGCCACGCCACCACGGACCATCGGGCCTCGTGTAGCACCCGCTCCCATTCGCGGTGCCGCTCGAATCCCCCGGGGGTGTCCATGGGCGGCAGCGGTTCCGCCGGAATGTTCGCTGCCAGCCAGCTCCGCACCTCGTCGCGGAAGGCCTGCTGGGCAGGGGTGAAGCCGAGGTCCACCGGCTACTCCCGGGGACCGGAGAGGCGATCCAGCGCCGCGCCGGCCTCAGCCACCGTCCGCCCGATCAGCTCAGCGCAGCTGGGCAGTTCGTGGATAGAGCCGACCCCCTGGCCGGTGGGCAGGATGCCCACCTCGGGGTGGCCGTCGACCAAGGCGGCCCGGGTGAGCATCGGGGCATTGGCGGCCATCGCCACCTGCCCCCATGTCAGGTTTCCGCTGCGCTTCATGCGGAGGCCCTCGGCCAGGAGGTCGCGCATCGGCGTGCCGGTGAGGTTGCGGAACCTCAGGGCGTTCAGCGCCGCCCGCGGGAAGGCGGACAGCCGGGAACGTTCGAGGCGTTCGACCATGGGCGTGGCGACGACGCGTTGGGGGGCGCCGTCCACGGCGCGGGTGACCACGGTTCCGGTCACCGGGGTGGCCAGGTAGATGGCCTTGATGGCATCCGGCACGTCGCTGTCGCTGGTGAGCAGGAACCGGGTGCCCATGGCCACGGCGTCGGCGCCCCAGGCCAGGGCTGCGGCCAGGCCCCGGCCGTCGGTGAAGCCGCCGGCGACGATGACCGGGAGGTCGATGGCATCCAGGACCTGGCCAATGAGCAGCGAGGTGGGTACGACGCCGGTGTGTCCGCCTCCCTCGGCACCCTGGGCGATGACGGCGTCCACGCCCCACTCGGCCACCTTCTCGGCGTGGCGGCGGGCGCCGATCGTGGGGATGACCACCACTCCGGCCGCCTTCAAGGTGTCCACGGTTCGGCGGTCGGGCGCCTGGGCGAAGGACGCNACCCGCACCTCGGCCGTGACGAGGTGCTCCACCCGGCGGTCGATGTCGCCGGCATCGGAACGGAGGTTCACCCCGAACGGCTCGTCGGTGGCCGCCCTCACCTCGTCGATGGCGGTGACCATCTGGTCGAAGGTCATGGGCGCTGCGGCGATGATGCCCAGGCCCCCGGCCCGTGCGGTGGCCGCCGTGAGCCGGGATCCAGCCACCCAGCCCATGCCCGTCTGGACGATCGGATGGCGGACGCCGACCAGGTCGCAGAACCGGGTGTGCAACCGAGGGTCGGCGGCAGCCGGAGTCGGGTCGGTCATCTCGGGCCTCAGCCGCCGAACTCGGCGCGGCGCAGGCCCCGTGGGTCGATGACCTCGCGTATCAGCCGGAGCTCGGAATCGGTCGGCAACCGGGTCTCGTCGACCGTGTCGCCAAGCACCATCTCGAACCCGGTGGCCTCCACCACCTGGTCGACGGTGACGCCGGGGTGGACCGAGACGACCTGCATGCGTCGNTCGTCGTTNGCGAAGTCGAACACGCCCAGGTTCGAGACCACCCGGCGGACCTCGTGGTTGGCACGCACGGTGGCCGACAGGTCGGCCACCCGGTCATAGCCCGGACCTGAGACCACGTCGACGGTCGGCACGAAGGTCCGGNGCGAGTGGTTGGGCACCCAGTAGCTGGTGACGTGGTTGACCAGGTTCCCTGGGGCGCCGCGAAGGCCCAGCAGTTGGGCCTTCGGCTTCCGCCAGTCCCCGATGGCGGCCAGGTTCTGGTTGCCGCAGGCGTCGATCTGGCTNGCACCCATCACTATGTGGCGTCGACCGGACCAGACCAGGTCGAATACGTCCCGGTAGGGCATCCAGGCCTCGATGAGCCGCTCGGCGTCGGGATCCCCGACGGGGAGGGTGTTGGCNGCCAGGAAGGCCACCGTGTCGGTCATGACCATGTCGGGTTCGAACGTGGCCCGGGCGAGCCGACCACCGATGATCGGCGTGGTGCCTATCGGGTTGCAGAGGATCTCACCGTCACCGCGGAAGGTCTCGGCGATGGCCACGACACAGATCTCGTCGAGCGTGGCCGGATCGGTCACTCCACTCATGCCGTGACCTCCCCGGCGTCACGCTCGGCGGTCCGCTCGTCCACCCGCTTCAGGTACTCGGCGTGGCTGGGCGCGTTCACGAAACGGTCGGCGAATGCCGCCCAGGCCTCGGGGTCACGTGCCGTCGCCGCGTACTCGCGCTGGAACTCCTCGTCGCGTTCGTAGTCGGGAGGGCACTCGGTGAAGTGGGCTCCNCGCGGTGCCTCTACCACGCCATCCACGAACAACCGGGGGATCTTCAGAGTGTGGAACGTTCCCTCGTCCAGCAGCGACCCCGTCGAGACGACCTTCTCGCAGGACATGAAGGTGCGATCGGCGGCCTTGGCGAACAGGTCGTCGAAGTAGAGGTCGGGCCCGAGGAACTGTCCGTTCCCGCCCTTGTCGGCCCGGTTCATGTGGATCAGCGAGACGTCCAGTCGCAGGGCCGGTATCGCCACCAACTCCTCCATCAGGCCGTCGGCGTCGGGATAGGGCGAGGCCACGGTCCTGAGCTCCGGGTTCATAGTCAGCATGTCGCTACCCAGGCCGGCCCGGGTCGGATAGAAGGGCATCCGGTGGGCGGCCGCCAGCAGGCCCAGGTAGAAGGCGCCCTCATCCAGCTCGGTGAACTCGATGGTGCCCTGCTGGCGGGCCTGTCGGAAGTGGGGCTCGAGCGGGATCGAGTCCAATGAGACGAAGCCGTAGACGGCCCGGCGGACCTTTCCGGTGGCGCACAGGATGCCGATGTCCGGCCCCCCGTAGCTCACGATGGTCAGGTCCCGCAGGTCCGATCGGGCAATAGCCCGGACCAGCGACATGGGCTTGCGGCGGGAAGCCCCAGCCGCCGATGCCGATGGTCATCGAGCTCTGGAGCTGCGCGACAACCTCGTCCTCGGTCATCAACTTGTCCGGCATGGGTCCGACGGTAGGCGAGGTGGAACCGGGCGGCTAGTCATGACGGAGCGTCAGATAGTGGAATCGGTCACGTCCGCCCAACGACGGCCTCACGACCACCGGAACGGACGCCCGTCGGCACCACGGGTAGCGTGCCCTCCGTGAGCGCCACCCGGTCCCCCGCCGATCCCCTCGACTTCACCGGGAAGTCGGTCATCGTGACCGGCGGGACCCGGGGCCTGGGCAGGGTCATCGCTGTTACCTTCCTGGATGCCGGTGCCGACGTGGTCGTCTGTGCCCGCAACGCGCCGGACTCCCCTGTCACGTCATCCGACGGGGCACGAAGCGCGACGTTCGTGGCCGCCGACGTCCGCGAACCGGACGAGGTGTCCGCAGTGGTCGTTGCAGCGGTGGAGGCCAACGGTCGCCTGGACGTGCTGGTGAACAATGCCGGCGGCGCACCCCCGGCCGACTCGGCCACGGTCTCGCCCCGCTTCAACGAGAAGATCCTGGCCCTCAACTTGACCGGACCGATGACGTTCAGCCAGGCCGCCAGACGGGCCATGGTGGAACCCACCAGCCCGTCGGGCGGCGGCGTGATCCTGAACATCTCGTCGGTCAGCGGAAGCCGCCCCAATCCGCGGGGAGTGGCCTACGGAGCGGCGAAGGCCGGGCTGGAGAACATGGGCCGGACCCTCGCCCACGAGTGGGGGCCGGAGGTACGGGTGGTCACGGTGACCGTCGGCCTGATCCTGACCGAGGAGTCAGAGCGATTCTACGGAGACGCCACCGGCAGAGCCGCTGTTGCCGGAAACCTCGCCATGAAGCGCCTCGGTGACCCGTCCGAGGTGGCCGACATGTGCCTCGTACTGGCCTCACCGCTGGCGCGCTGGGTGACCGGCACGAGCGTCGAGGTCCACGGTGGTGGGGAGGGCCCGGCCTACCTGGGACTCGCCGACAGCGACGGCTGAGCGGTTCGGGAACGTGGCGCCCATCCGGAGTTGGCGTTCGCCCAGCATCGAGGTCCGCGACGGTTCTGTGGCAGGCCTCGGAGTGTTCGCGGTCCAGCCCATCAGGGCCGGCCGGATAGTGGCCGTCAAGGCCGGGCACATCGTGCACCGTGAGGAGGTCCTCCGGCTGACCGCCGAGATCGGCGACCAGAGCCTCCAGATCCACGACGACCTGTACCTCTCCCCGCGTACCACCGACGAGGTGGACGAGACGTCCATCCGCATCAACCACTCGTGCGACGCGAACGTGGGCTTCCGAGGCCAGGTCATCTACGTGGCCATGAGGGACATCGCCGTAGACGAGGAACTCTGCCACGACTACGCCATGGACCGCACCGATGCATACCGCCTGGCGTGCGGATGCGGCACCGCCGTGTGCCGCGGCACGGTCACCGGTGGGGACTGGCGCCTTCCCGAGCTCCAGGCACGCTACGAGGGCTTCTTCGTCGAGTACGTGGCTGAGAAGATCCGTGGCCTCCCGGCCGACGGCTGACCACTCGGATCAGGTGCCCACGTCCTGGCCGATCTCGGCCAGGGCGTCGCGCAGGGCGACCCGCAGCCGTCTGGCGATGTCGGGCGAGAGGTGCCCGACCAGGCCCTGGCCTGCCCTACCCACCTCCTCGAACGTGAGCATCACACGCGGTTCCGCGTCCGCGTAGTCGTCACAGATGCCGACGGCCCATGAGATGGGGGTGAGCTCGTCTTCTGCGTAGTCAGGTGGATAGTCGGAGGCCTGGAACGGGTAGTCGTCGATGGAACGTCGCATCCGTTGAGTCTGGCCCACCCGCGCCGCCCGGACCGGGTCCCATTAATCCCGACTAAACCGATCGGAATAATGTTGTTTCACGGGGTGGACCTCCTGTATGTTCAACCTAATCCCGACTATACCTATCGGATTTATCAGGATTCACCTGTGACGACGACCACCACTCCCTTACTCCTTAGGCGCCAGGGCGCGCCCGTGCATCCGGCGATCCCGGACCTGGAACGCCTCAACGCCCGCTTCGCCCTCGGCTACACCTCCGTGGGCTGCTGGCCGTGCACCGAGCGACTCGACCCCGAAGCGGACCCCCGAAGCGGCCGCTGGGCCAGATCGACCAGCACCGAATGCGGGCTGCACCTGTGACCGCCACCTCGCCATACGCCGTGAACCTGGACCTGAACGGTCGCCGGTCCCTGGTCGTGGGTGGCGGCACCGTCGCCGCCCGGAAGGTCCGCGGGCTGCTGGCCGCCGGAGCGCAGGTCACCGTGGTGGCCCCTGAAGCCGTCGCTGAGATCACCGGGGACCACCGGGTCCGCTGGCTCCAGCGCCCCTACCGACGCGGCGAGGTGGCCTCCTACCGGCTGGCCGTCACCGCCACCGGCGACCCGAAGGTGGACGGACAGGTCTACTGGGACGCCGAGGCCGCCGACGTCTGGTTGAACAGTGCGGACGACCCAGAAAACTGCTCGTTCACCCTCCCGGCGGTGACCACCCACGACGACCTCCAGGTGGCCGTGTCCACCAACGGTCGCAGCCCCGCCGTCGCAGCCTGGCTGCGCCGCACCATCGACGGAGCCATCGGCCCCGAGCACGCAACCGTCCTGACGCTGGCCTCCGAGGTACGCACCGAGCTCCGGGCAACCGCAGGCACCAGCGAGTCAGCCGGCTGGGAAGCGGCGCTGGACGACAACCTCCTGGACCTCGTCCGGTCTGGCGACCTGGACGCCGCCCGCCACCGCATCCGGACCGCAGTCGGCCTCGAGGACCCCCTCATGGACGAGG